>Ga0268263_1000211_pt1 | contig 132790 bp, 108 predicted proteins | sample Biomet5_FD_190358 | JGI IMG/M metagenome (GOLD analysis project Ga0268263, IMG submission 190358) | Microbial communities from bioreactor (seeded with sewage sludge) at LBNL, California, USA - Biofuel metagenome 5 (SPAdes) (version 4) | ecosystem: Engineered > Bioreactor > Anaerobic >... | reverse complement strand
GGGAACCGTTGTCGGCTCCGGAAACAGCATTACGATAAATTGGAAAAGCAACTCATCTATATTTACAGGATTGGTCACCAGTGCAGTAAAAAAGGTAACCGTAACCATAACCAACGCCGGTGGCTGCGCCACCATTCTGGAGCAGAGTGTAACCATTCATCGAGTGCCGGAAGCTGGACCAGTTTATCATGTCAACAACAACTTTGGATATTAGAAATTTTCTAAAATAGTAGATTGCACAAATCCCCGGCCAAAATGGTTGGGGATTTATTTTTTTGAAAGAGGTTAGTCTATTTACGTTAGCTAAATTGCATTGTAGCCTGTCACTATTTTACACAGAGTTTTACATGGCATTGTTGGTTTAGGGCTAAACCGTCTTCGGGCTTCCGCGTTCTCTTTTACCATCTTTGGTGATTGCGGTGCAGATGGGTTATTACGATTTTTAGATTCTTTTACCGCGCACCGCTGCAGTTGATGGCCGGCTATTGCTACAAAGATTGCACCCCGCTGGGGCGCAGGCGCTTCTGACTTTTTTCTCCGGAAGTTTGCACGGTGTTTTCGCTGAGTTTCACAGTGAAATTAAAGTTTGAAAGAGAGCATCTGCGAACACTTCGGTAACTTCGTCATCTGTTACTTGTCACTTCTTTCGGGCCTTCGGTCTTCGTTCTTCGGCCTTCTCCCCTTTCACTACATTTCGGGCCTTCAGCCCTTCTATGGAATGGATGACAAATACACAGGGCTTCACTGCGCTGCGCCCTGTGCTTTTACATGTCGTTCCTTCAGAACGATCTGCTTTTTGCAGAATAATAATCCCGATAAGTCGGTCAACGCTATTCAGGGACGGTCAACTTCGTTCTTTAGCCCATTCACCCTCAATTTTCAATAATCCATCCCGTAAAGAGTTAAACCAGTCAAAAAAAAGAAGGTTGCAGCAATAGCATGGAAACATATCAATTAAGAAACTCGTTAATTGCAGTAAGCATTGTAGTGGAAAGTGATAATTAGCACAAATAAATTTACGCATTACTCTGAAAGGTAATTTTTACCGTATATTTAAGCGGGACAAGATATGCATTCAAAGGGATAACGCTACTGTATGTTATTCATTATCTACATTTTATTACGTTGGGTAAAATCCATCCTATGTAATTACTCAACAATCAACTACAAAAGATTTAGTTTGAGAAAAATTCGACCTATGAAAGATATAACCACCGAAGCCCAAACAACGCTGCGCCTAAAAACCAATGATATGAAAACAACAGCCGCCCCCATTCAGAACAATTTGCATTTGTTGAGAAATAAAATGGCAAAAGCCATACTTCTTGTGATGGTATTTATTTCCCTCGCCATATCGAGCGTTGGCCAAACGGCCGGAGATTATAGAACCAATGTTACCGGTGGCTGGACGTGGACTACCGTTGCCAACTGGCAAACCTATAATGGCACAGCATGGGTAGCAGCCACCAATTATCCCGGTCAAAATGCGGGCACTGGAACGGTTAACATCTTAGATAATACCCAATTAACATTAAATGCAGATCCTACGAATGCAATAGGGGCTCTTACTTTTGCCACAGGAACCTCAAATGCTACTTCATTAACTATAACTGGAAGAATTTTAAGTATTACTGGAGCGGTTACTTTTGGAGCACCAGCAGGAAATAACGGAGACCAAACCATTACAATTGGAACCGGAACATTGAATTGTGCTTCAGTAACAATGCCAACTACTAGCAACGCTAACCAGGATTTATTAATTTCTATTACCACTGGTATATTGAACGTATCAGGCAGTATTACAATGAATGGAGGAAATGACAGAAATAACATAACATTTTCAAGTAGTGGAACAATTAATATTAGTGGCGATTTTACCGGTGGTGGTTTTACATGTTCAACAAGCACAGTTAACTACAACGGAACCGGAAACCAAAATATTGGTAACTATACCTATTATAACTTAACAGCATTAAACAGCGGGATAAAAACACTTACAGGAGCAACATCCGTACGAAATTTAGCAATTCAGGGTAGCGCTACTTTAGCTTCCGATGTATACAACATTACCGGTAATTCTTCAGGTACCTTTTCCATGGATGCCGGAACGGTTTTAACCTTAGGGAATACAGGAAGTACAACCGCCACTACCTTTCCTTCAAATTTTTTAGCTGCAAATATTACGCTAAACAATACTAGCACTGTCGTATATCAGTCATCTGGTAATCAAACTGTTGCAAACGCACCGACTTATGGGAACCTTATAATTGCTACGAGTGGCACAAAAACTCTCGCCTTCGATATTATAGTGAACAACAACCTTTCTATTCTAGGGAGTTCAACACTAGCAGCCGGAGCACGCCAAATTACTGGAAATAGCATTGGAACACTGACCATGGATGCAGGAACTACCCTAACTTTAGGTTTAACCTCAACCACAAACGTGGTTAATTTGCCAACGTTTCTTGCATATAGTTTGAATGCAACCAGCACTATCGCTTATCAGGGTAATGTGGGTCAAACCATTTCGAATAAACCGGTGTATGGAAATCTTACGCTAACTTCGGGAACCACAACTACCACAAAAGACGCCACAGGTAATTATACGGTTGCAGGAAATTTGGTAATAAACAATACGGCAACACTAAACTTCGGTTCAGCTGCAGCCACCTGGAATATTGCAGGAAGTGCAACGATTGATGGAACACTGAATTATGGTACAACTGTTGCAAAAACGGTCAATATTTCCGGCGATTTAGTTAATGTTACAGGCACAATTAACATGACAGGAACGGGACTTGCCCATACATTGAATCTTGGAGGGGCAAACAATGCCTTAACCACATTCACTACAACTTCTGGATCGGGAAGCACGGTTAACTATACCAGTACATCGGCTCAACAGGTATTTTCAAGCACAAGCTACCAAAATCTTACCATATTGGGTGGTGGAACAAAAACGCTTAGCGGTGCTACCACCGTCAATAACAACCTTACCCTTACGGCGGGGATACTGCAGTTGGGAAACAACAGCCTAACCATTGCCAATAATGCAAATAACGCCATTCAGGGTGCCGCATTTAGTGCAACAAATATGATTGAAACCAACGGTACGGGTTATGTTGTAAGAAACGCTGCCACTGCCCTACCCATTCTATTTCCGGTTGGTGCAGGTGGTTATTACTCACCGGCCACCATAAATGCGATAAGTGCGACCTCAGGAACTGTTAGCGCTAGAACCGAGCAGATTTTTACACTGGGTTCGAACTATCTCGAAAAGTTTTGGGATGTGCTTACAAGCATTACAGGTAAAACAATTACAGCCACTTTCAACTACGATCCTGCCGAAATTGCTACACCTCCAACACAAATAATTGATAACCTTGGTGCGGTTTGGCAAACGCCCACTGGCACCCAAAGTTTTGGCACCAACTCCTTCACCATTACCGGAACAACCGATATTACCAATACCAGCTCCTTTTGGACAGCCGGTCCTGTTCCCGGAACCTATTTCTCCTACCAATCGGGTAGCTGGAACGACCCCACAACCTGGACTTCCGACCCAGGAGGGACAACGCAGGTTGGAACAACCGTTCCCGGTGCAGGAGATGCTGTGGTTATTCTTCCCAGCAGAACTGTAACCCTTCCTTCCGATATTGCTACAGCCGATCTAAAGGTGAATATCAACAATGGAGGTATTCTCGATATGTCAACCTTCAGCTTTTCAGCAGGATTAAAAGAACTTAAAGGAACAGGAACCCTACGCCTAAAATCAGTCAACTTTCCAACTGTAACTACAAACACCTTCGTTAATTCTGGAGGTGGCACAACAGAGTATAGCAACGCAACAAACTTCACACTACCGGCAACCCAAGCAACGTACAACAACCTAAGAATTAATGCCCCGGGGGTAATTGCCACCCAAATGAGCGATATCACTCTTAACGGTAATTTATATGTAAAACAGGGAACATACCGCATAAACGACAATACCACTGCGGCCAGAAGGAATTTAACCATTATGGGAAGTGTGACTGTTGATGCCGGTGCCTCCATTACCGTTGGTACAGGAGTAACCAATACAACAACCGACCCCACAGCGACGGCTGAAACTGGCACTGCCCCATTTATTAACTACTACGATGGCCAATCGCACCGAGTGGTTATATATGGTGATTTTACCAACAATGGAACGGTTAAGTTTACCAACCTTCCCTATCCAATTTATAATGCTTTCCCACCAACAACACTGGGTGCAACCACAGGGTTTGCAACCGTTTACTTTCAGGGAGCAACAAATAATACCTTAACCTGTAATGGCACTACCGATTTTTACAACTTAGTGCTAGACAAAGGGATCGATCAGAGCTTTTCGCTAACCGTATACTCCTCGGCCTACTCTAACTTTCGATTATTTGGTGCAAATAATGCCGGTGGATATAGCGGAGGTGCAAATCCAAACCTGAGAAAAGCATTATGGATTCGTACCGGAACACTTATTCTTCAAGGATCAACCATTATCCCCTCCCTATCGGAAGGAACTGGAAATTCGGGCACAGGAGGTCCCAACTCCGACTTTTATTTACCATCCAACGGAGCCCTCACCCTGGATGGTTCGCAGGTTATTGTATTATCCACCGCCGATGATTACGGTGAGGTAAATATAGCCTATGGTGTAGCTGGAGGAATCGGTTTGGTGAATGGTGTTGGACAAGGTGGCTCCAGCTCCTTCTCGGTACTAGGGAAGTTCAAGATAAACAATGGCTATTTCTCCACCCGCGAATCGGGTGGATTAATTACCTGGAGCGATGCATCGGGTCAGTTTGTAATAAGAGGCGGGACGGTTGATACCAAACAGTTTCGTTCGGCAGGAACCGGAGGAGGTCTGGCTTCGTACGATCAATCAGGCGGAATATTTATTCTTAGAGGACGATTTCAGCATACCCTCGACTATACCAGTGTAGGGCAACTAAAGTCTACCTCCCTAAATACGGTAAGAGCAAACGATGGTAGTTTAGGTGGTACTTTAGGCACCTTTAACCTTAATGAGCTAACTAACGTATTTACCATGTCGGGAGGAACCATTAGAATATACGATGCCTGTAGCACAGGTGGTAGGGTGTTTGACGTACTCTCCTCATCGGGGAATATTAACGTGACGGATGGTTCCATCCAATTTCTACCTACAGCTGGAACCGGTGGAAGTGCCGATGCAGCCATTCATTACATCCGATCGAATGCTGCCTTAGGAAATGTGCTAATTAATAGGGTAAGTGGATCGACTACCCTGCAGCTGGATACCTATCCACTAACCGTATTAAAAAATTTAACCATAACCTCCGGCACCTTAACAGCAAACAATCTTAACGTAACGGTGGGTGGTGATTTCTCCATTGCAAGTGGAACGGTTTATACCCCAGGAACCAACTGGACCATCTTTAATGGTTCCGGTGGCCAAAACTTCAACGTGAACCTGCTAACGCCAATAGACTTAAATAAGTTTAAGCTTGACAAACCGTCAGGGACAACCTTAACTCTGGCTGGAACGCAAACGAATATTAACGTTGCCGACTCCTTGATGATTGTTACCGGCAACTTGGCCGATGGCGGTAAAACCATAAACTTTGCCGGCACCATAACCACGGCATCGTACTTATATAACTCGGGGATACACTCAGGCACAGGAAAAATTGTATTGAACGATGATGTTTCCCAGCTAATTACCGGTGATGGCAATGGCGTTTTCCAGAACCTTGAGCTCAACAATAATTCCGGTACAGCCCCCATATCCTTGGGTGCCAACATTACGGTGAACGGAGTTCTTACCCTTTCGCAGGATAAGCTCTTCGATTTAAAAACCTACAACTTAAAGATGGGTACCGCCGCAACCATTGCAGGACCAACGAGTGCAACCAGATACATTCAGACCAGCGGAAATGCAGGCGATGGAGGTATTACAAAGGTTTACTCCCTATCGTCACCCACCTTTACATTTCCACTTGGAGCACCAACATTAACTCCTACTAAAACAGTAAAGTATACGCCGGCCACTATTACCATAAGTGGAACACCTACTGCTTTTGGATCCATTACGGTAAACCCTGTAGGCTATGAGCACCCGGCCACCACCTACAAAGGAAGAAGTTTAACCTACTACTGGAGGGTAAAATCGAGCGGATTTACGCTCGGTTCGGCCACGGTAACCCAAGGATACACCTATAGTTCGACCGATGTGGTTACCGGAACAGGCATTACGGAAGCAAATTATGTAGCTGCCCGCTACAACGGAACAAGCTACACGTGGACAAACGGAACTACCAGCGATGTGGATAAAACCAACAAAATTATTGGAGAACCAGGAGTTGGAACATTCTTAGAAAATGTAAGTTTTATCGATGGCGACTATACAGCCGGAGACAATAGTTCGAACAATCCTTTCGGCACACCAAAAATATTCTACAGTTGCATAAATGGTGCTGCAGCAGGTACCGGACTTTGGAGTGACCCCAATACCTGGTCGTTTACAAGCAACACCGGAGCGGCAAATACCCTTGGTGCTGTCCCCGGAATTAATGACATTGTTGTTATTGCAGATAAAGACTCTGTTAGATTTGGTACGGACCCTTATACAGCAAATACTGATCCTCACAGCTGCGCCAGCTTACAGATTGAAGTTGGTTCGGCACTCGATATTGGTTACAACCCTTCATCATCCTTTGGAATGGTACTTAGCCATCCCAATGGCAACGGTAACTTCAGGGTAACAACCTCGTATACCTCAGGCAGCACCTTCACATTCCCATCGGGTGACTTTTCCGATTTTAACTCTAACCTAGGTACTACCGAACTATACTCCACCAATTCTGTTGCAGGAACAACCTACTGGCTCCCCAATGGTGTAACCTCATACGGTAATTTAATATTATCACCACTTGGTGGATCGAACATCATCTTCCCCAATAACGACCTAAAGATATATGGCAATCTTATAACTAGAGGTCAAAATGCCGACTCGTGGTTCTGCCCAACGTGGAACACCAACTATCCCTTGTCGCCCACCACTAGGGTGGCTAAAACAATTACCATCTTTGGAAATTTAGACATCCAAGGAGGTGCGCTTATTTGGTATGGAAATGGTGCCCTAGCAGAAGATTTTGTGGTTTATGGCGACGTTAAGGTGGGCGATAATTCGGCACTTTATGTTTACGGATCGGCCACAAACCAACACCTATCCATTGGAGGCAGTCTCATTAACAATGGCTCTGGAACAACCGCCAGTAGCACAACAACCCCTTGTAAAGCAGACTTTTCACTTATTCCGGTTACCTTTTTTGGAAGTACCTCGGCAACCATAAGCAATAGCGTGAACACTCCGCTTACCATATTCAATAGCGTAACGGTAAACAAAGGAACATCGCAAGCCACTACCCTTACTTTAGATATTGGAGGAACGTTAACTACCCCAACAAATAATTGGTTAACACTCCAGAATGGAACCTTTAAGTATATGCGTAGCGACCCGGGTACGGATTTTGCCATTACCACTACAAGTGCCCTTACCATTCCTGCTACGGCTGGGCTGTATATCGACTACCCAAACAATAGTTCCAATAAGAACGTTTTGATTGCCAACTCAGCATCCAGCACCAACGACCTCTATCTAAACGGAAAGTTGACCGTTATAAGCGGCAAAGTGTACGTTGGACCGACCAATGGTACAACCGCATACAACAACGACATAGAATATTCCGGTGGTGGTGCGTCTGCCATCGAAGTACAAGGTGGCAATTTAGTTGTAAACGGTCAAATTCGCAGAAACCCCTCAACCTCCAATGGTATACTTAGCTATATTCAAAGTGGTGGTAATGTAGTAATTAACGGACAGGCTGCAATATCCGGAAGTGCCAAACTGGAGGTGTGTAACACTGGAAGCGTCTTTAATATGTCGGGCGGAACCTTAACCATTGTTCGAGGTGGTGGAACTACCTATGGCGATTTATACATAAGGGCTGAAAACAGCACCGTTACCGGAGGCGATATTATTTTTACACAAAGCCCAGTTGTAGGTCCAGTTGTTAGTCAAGCTCAGAGTTACCTCCTCGATGCCAACGTGGCATTGAACAACCTGACCATTACCGGAAAAACTACTACTACGGCTTATAATGCAACGGTTAAACTCCTTATCAGCCCTCTAACCTTAAAGGGCGACCTTACCATAAGCAATGGGAATAGCATATTTGATGCCAACACGAGCTATAATATCAATGTAACCGTAAAGGGAGGATTCACCAATAATGGTACCTATAATCACTATAACAATATTACAACGTTTAGTGGTGGAACCCAATCGATCCAAGGTTCCTCATCAACCGACTTTTACGACTTGGTGGTGAACCCGGTTACCTCGCTCTCGCTAATTAGGGACATTACCGTTTACAATAACCTTACCCTCAGCTCGGGACAGTTGCTCAACAGCACCTTTAACATTAACCTAAAGGGCAACCTGGTGAACAATGCCAACTACGATGGCGATGCCGCCCAGGGTGGAGTTATTCTTAATGGTAGCGTTTTACAATACATATCAGGCTCCGGAACTTTTGGACGATTGGAGCTGAATAATTCCGCCGGAGCACGCACACTGAGCTCCATTTTCCTTCAAAAGAACTTTAAGCTCACAACGGGAATTTTAGATATCAACCAAACCCTCTTTACCCTTGGAGTTAATAGCACCATTGAAGGAAGCCTATTTGGATCGAACAAAATGATTGCCTCCGATGGTGTATTTAGTAACGTGGGGCTACGTAAATACTTTAGCATATACAGCGGTGCTCAGCAAACATTTACCTACCCCATTGGTACTTCGACCAAGTACACCCCTGCCATTTTATCCTATACCGACATTACCAACTTGGGATTCATTCGGATTAACAACATCAACGCGAACCACCCCGGTGTTCTCGACGCAAATAACGTATTACAATATTACTGGGAGGTTGAAAGTGATGGTATCAAAGGATTTAAAGGATCGTTGGTTTTTAACTACCTACAGGAAGATGTTAAGGTTACCGGTGTCAATACCGAAGCAGAGTATATTGCTGCAGCTCTGCTTATTCCCGGAACCAGCTGGATAAAAGCAGGCCCAGGGGGGAATGACTTAACCGACAATGTTTACGACTTACTGAATGAGGTTAAATTCGATTTTCCCAACTCCAACAGCCTTAGCGGTGAATATACCTGCGGTATTGATTTAGCGTTGCCAAACGAGGTGCCCCAGTTTAAGAGCATTAAGGATGGTAACTGGAACGATCCAACCGTTTGGCAACAAACCGGTGGCGATTCCTACACGCTTACTAGCGGCCCCAATGGGTTTATAGTAACCATAAGTGCTAGCGATACGGTATCCATCGATGCCAACTATGCCTTTACCTACAGAATGACCATTGATGGAACGTTGAAGGTTGTGTACCCCTACATGGGTAATAACTTTGGTACAGTTGAAGGAAGTGGCACCCTCTATCTCGAAAATGCCACCTTCCCTGCAGGTCGGTATAGCAATTTCTTAAGCTGTGCCAATAATGCTACCCTGGAATATGGTGGAACGCTGGACTACACCCTGATTTCCGACCTCTACTCCTCCATTCCAAAGCTTTACTTTACAGGAACCGGCACTAGAACGCTACCCAATAAAGATCTGACCATTTGTACCCGACTGCTAATTGACGGCCCAACGCTCGACAACAGCGTAAGCAATAGAAAGCTGACCATACAGGGCACCATGGAACGATACAATACCGGTAAATTTTTGAGCGGAACCGGAACCAATGCAATTGTTAGCTTCGATGGAAGTGCTGCTCAAACCATTGGTGGTTCGTTTGGCGATTTTACCGGAACAAATAAGTTTAACCACTTTGCCATAAACAACGGCAGTGGACTTACCGTTAACACGGGAGGTGCCATAGAAGTAGCCGGCAACTTAATGCTAACCGCCGGCAATATAACCACCTCCTCTGCAAGTGCATTAACCATTACCAATACCAGTGTTAGCTGTGTTATACCTTCGGGCGGTAGCGCCTCATCGTACGTAGATGGGCCCCTAACAAAAAAGATTAACCAGGGTGAGAGCTTCTGGTATCCGCTGGGTAAGGGAACCGTGCTAGGAAACAGGTTTACCCTAACCGATACCCAAACCGGCCCACAACTATGGACCGCAGAGTTCTTTTCACCGAACCCCACCTACCCCAACTTTACGTCACCACTGTCGTACGTAAACTCCCACGACTACTGGACCATAAGTGCCCCATCGGGAAATCAAGCCAAAATAAATTTGGCCTGGGATCCAACGAGCGACCTTACACCACTGATGACCCAAAATGGGCTAACCGATATGCGGGTGGCAAACTACAACACCGGCACCAGTAATTGGGTGGATGTAGCCTCGGATGCAACCGGCAACAACAATTATGGTACAGTTTCTACCACAAACACCGTTACCATTCCGGCAACAGGAACAAGCGATTATACGCTGGCCTGCATAAATATTGTTAAGCCAAGAGCAAGGTTCAATCAGTCGTCGCCAATATGCGGTGGCAGCGGTATTCCCGTAATATTTACCGGGGTTACTTCATCGAACCTCAATTACATTTTAAACTACAAGAAGGGTGGAGTTGCTCAAACGGCCGTAACCGTATCGTCGTTGCCCTACACCCTACCTACCGATGCCACGGGAAACACCTATCAGCTTACCAGCTTTACCTACAACAATCCGCCCCACACCACCCCAATTATAACAGGGGTAGTTGATCCATCTATTGTAACCTCCTATACCATTCCGGACGTTGCCGATGCTGGTGCTAATCAATCGCTATGCGGAGTGAATACAACAAACCTAGCCGGAAACGATCCTCTTGTAGGCACGGGTTTATGGACCGTTGTTTCGGGTAGCGGTGGTACGGTACTTAACCCCACCATATACAGCAGCGTATTTAATGGAACTCCCGGAACAACCTATACACTCCGCTGGACCATTAGCAATGGAGGATGTAGCTCCTTCGACGACGTGGTAATTAGCTTTCCGCTACTACCTCTCATGCCATCGGCAATTCTGGGTAACAACCCGGTTTGTCCAGGCGCAACAGGTGTTTTATACAGTGTAACCAACGATCCTTCGGTAACCTACACCTGGAGCTATACGGGAACAAACGTGACCATTACCGGTAGCGGAAATTCGAGATACTTCGATTTTGCAAGCAATGCCACGGGTGGATTATTAAGCGTTACAGCAACCAATGGTTGTGGAACCAGCAGCGCTCAATCGATTACCATTGTAATAAATTCCATTCCAACGGCCACCTTAACCGCTGACGGTGGAGGTATGATATGCGAGAATGATAAAGCTACACTCCATCTTGGCCGCAGTGATGCCGGTACTACCTACACCTACTATCTCACCCTGCCCGATGCAACCGTTGTTAGCCTAAATCAGACCGCCGCACCGGGTAACCCTTACGATTACCTAACGGCTAACCTTCCATGGATAGGACCAACCGTAAATACAGCCTACATTTACAAGCTACAGGTGGTGAATAACACTACAGGATGCTCGAGTACCGAGGTGCAAACAACCATTAACGTTTACAAAACCCCCGTTACCGGTCCGGAATACCATATTCATAATACGTTTGGATATTGAGAGTTAGACTGTAGGTAGATACCAAATAACCTTTAACATCAAACAAAATCCCCGGCCAGTTGGTCGGGGGTTTGATTTTTTAGGGGGATTAGGATGTAGGTTTTAGGTGATCAACTCCGGTCTTCTGACTCTTTTGCTACACAGAGTTACACGGTGGGCGCACAGAGTTTCACAGAGAAAAATTAATAGAATTTATGCCATCGATGGCAGCACGGCTTCGGACTTCGGTATTCCGTTCTCCGTTCTCTTTAGCCACCTTTCAGCGATTGCGGTGCAGTGCAGCGGTGGAGCAATGAACAACATTGGAGCGTGCACCGCTGCTCGCTAAACCATACCTCTTCTACAAACATTGCACCCCGCTGGGGTGCCGGGTCTTCCAATTCTTTTATCTGCACAGAGTTACACCGAGGTTTCGCAGGATTTTACAGGGAAAAAGGAACAAAATTTAAACCGTTGATGGCACCTGCAAATCTTCGGTCTTCTCCCCTTTCACCAACATTTTGGGCCATCAGAACGAGCAGGTTAATGCATTGCTAGTGGAGCGGCGTAAGGGGCAACGCCCCGAAATGTGACAGCACATGGCGACGCGAAGCAGAGTCATGTGTATTCGAATTCCACGTTAATGCTAGCCCTGAAGGGGCGAGATGTATGGTAGGATGAAGTCCGGCGCGGCCGATACCCGTTGCTCATGTCGCCATGGGAGGCGTTGTGCTCCTCCCGCTCTGCCCGCATCATGGCCTCTAGGCTCATCTTTTGCAGCACCTCCAACCCGTTATCCTGCATGGCGATTTCTTCCAAAATCTTCGTAACTTGCTCTTGTGTAAAGCGTAGGTTTTTCATCTCTTAAATTTTAAAGTTTTGCAACCTTAAATTTAGAAAAATCTCACTTTACACACTTTTTGGGACAGTATCACAAAATCAAATTTGGCCACCGTTGATAAAGAAAAATCCCCGGCCAGTTGGTCGGGGATTTGATTTTTTTAGGCGGAATATTAGGCTATAGGTCATCAACTTCTGTCTTCCGACTCCGGTCTTCGGACTCTTTTGCGACACAGAGTTACACGGTGTTTTCACTGAGTTTCACAGAAAACAACAATGAGCTTAATCAACGTATTTTGAATCTATTCTGATACTCCGGATTCTCTTTTATTATGGAGGCACTGTTAGGATAGTTTTCAACAAACCAAACCATGAAGGCGGTGGGGTCAATAAGGTCAGCAAGAACCCTATTTAATTGAGCCTTAAACTGCTCCTTGTAGCCTATATCCTTAAATAACTTAACCGCCCGATTCGTTAAACCATTTGGATTTCGATAAAGCTCTATTAACCCTAACCTCACCTCTTCATCCAACGTACCAGCCTTGGCTGTGCTAATGCATATTGCCGGTGTTCCTAAAAATGCAGCCTCCGCAGCCATAGTCAAGCTCTCACTAACTATCAAGGATGCACTTTTTAAAAACTGATGCATATGAGCCGGATGCGATTTAAAAACAAAAGGCTCCAACTCTTTCGGTACCGTACCTTCCGAGGATATAATAACTCGGCCCTGCTGGCTTAACGCCTTAACAATTTCGATTTTTCCTTCAAGGGATAAGCCCTTCTCCCCTATGTCATGCGATGCCTGCCATGAAACAAAGCGAACAATAGCATAGCGTTCGTTTTCAGCAATGCCAGCATTAGTGAGAATACTACCATCTTCAATAAAATACTTAGGCAATAAAGAACACATCTCCATAAAGGCATTGAAACGAATATGCTTCTTCCCATAATCTTTTAGATAGACTTTAGGTGTAGCAATGGAGCGCGTAAATGGCACATACATGGCATGGGAAAAGATAGCATGATCAGTGTCATCAAATGCAATGTGCGGTTTGCCAAGCAACCGGGAGGCTTGAGCCGCATAGGGTGAAGCAAAGCTTAAAAACAAATCGGGTTTAAACTGTTTGGCGAATTTCAACAGAGTTCTATCCGCCTTGGCAATATAGAGTAGCTTCCCCACGATTCCATTGCTCCCTTTACCTCGGCTTCGATATTCTAAATTGTAATGGTTTAGGAGATCAAACACCACCTCTTTATCTCTTGCCGTTATGAAAAAGGTATGTCCCTTTTCATTCATAATACTCATGAAATTTCTAAAGTAATGAACGTGTGCCGGATGACCTATATCAATGAATATTTTCACGATTATTTACTATTTAGTCGATGAATTCTCTAAACCACATCTCCAAATGAATCCACTTCCATATTTCCTTAGAGATATTTACCTTTCCCAATAAATGGTTTTGGTATAAATCCTTAGCAATACCTACACTAATTAAGTTTCTCGATCTAAAGGAATCGCTATCGAGCACTTCCGTTACAATACTTTGCCAAACTGGCTCTCTAAACCATTCATCCTGAGGCGTACTAAATCCAATTTTATCAAGGCGTAATCGTATCTTCTCAGGCAAAATACCTTTCATTGCTTCACGCAAAATGTATTTAGTCATTCCCTTGCGAATCTTCCAATTGCTAGATGTTGCTAACGTTTTTTCCACTAATCGATAATCTAAAAATGGAACGCGCGACTCGAGTGAAAACCACATTGAGTTTCGATCCTCCCATTTCAGAAGGTGATCCAGCTTATACTCAAAGTGGTCAAGCAGGGCATTGGTTAAATTTTTTGAACCATAAAGATTACCGGCAATTGAGTTACTGGTTTTATACTTACTAACAAAATCACTATTCAAATAACCTTTCTCATTCACTCGTGCCTTAGTGCGTATGCTCTTGGGGAGCATAAAAAATAAAAAACTCTTTATGCCAAACAGGCTGTGATGCTTTATTATGTAATGGTATAGTTCGCTACTAAGTTTGGCTATTCTTCCATGAGTAAACAAGTCTTTAAAATAAAACCCAAAGAAATAGTGATAGCCGGCCAACTCCTCATCGGCCCCCTGACCATCTAAGGTAACCACAACCTTACCTTTAGCCAACTTCATCACCTTATATTGCGCGTATGGACTGGTAGATGGAATGGGTTCAGCATGTGCTTTTACAAATTGGTCTAAATCATCTGCAAGTGAGTTGGCATCGGGGGTGGTAAAAAACATATTCTTTAACGAAGGTTTATACTCGTTAATGAACCCCGTTTCATCACCAATTTGCCCTTTGTTGTAAACAGCCGAAAAGGTGCTTAAATCGCTTTTTTGATACTCGTGAAGCAACGTAGAGACAATACTTGACGAATCGAGTCCGCCGCTTAGGCATACCCCTACCGGCACATCGCTTCGCAAGCGTAAACCAATGGCAGAGGAGAGCAGTTCCTTATACTCCTGTGCATCGTTGAATCCTTTTACTCTCGAAACTTCCGTTTTAAGGTCATACCATCTCTCAATAACCACTGATGAGCCTAACGATTGGGTACCAATATCTATGCGAAACTGATGACCGTGCTGCAACTTTTTAACCTCCTCAAAAAAAGTCAGCTCCGTTTGATCGGTTCGGTTAAAAACTAGAAAGTCGAAAATTGTTTGGTAATTTGGAGTAGGTTTGTGATCGAGAAGACTAAGCAAGGGTGGTATTTCAGAGCAAAAAGCCAAGTAATCATCGGTATGAATGTAGTAAAATGGCTTAACCCCAAACCGATCTCTTGCAGCAAAAACACTCTTTGTAATCCGATTGTATATCACAAAGGCCCACATGCCATTAAAACGATTCAAGCAATCTTCGCCCCAATGGATGTAAGCATTCAAAAGCACTTCAGTATCAGTGTTAGACTCAAAAACGACACCCTCTTGCTTTAACTCTTCGCGAAGCTCGATGTAGTTATATATCTCACCATTAAATACAATCACATAGCGTTCATCCTGCGAAAGCTTAGGTTGGTGGCCAGCCGTTGAAAGATCGATGATGCTTAATCGTACAAAACCAAGTCCAATATTGTTCTCAACGAAAACACCCTCATCGTCCGGCCCACGATGCTTCATTAAGTGCATCATTTGGCGAACAGGGGTCTCCGGGACTACCTCATTTTTATAATTGATTATGCCACAAATCCCACACATACTATTTTTAGTTTAACCCAAGAACCATTTTGTAAACCGCCAATACTTTATTAGCTACGGTGTGAATATCCAACCCCAAATCGATAATTCGTTTTCCATTATCAGACCTTTCCTTTGAGAAAGACAGGGCACTCTGAATTTTTATGGCAATATCCTTAGGATCAAAAGAAGCAATATAACAACCATCGGTATCACCAATTACCCACCTAACATCCCCTATATCAGTTGAAACAATTGGACAACCACACGCTATTGCTTCCTTCACTACCAGTGGTCCGCTTTCATTTATAGAGGTAACTAACAAAACATCACATGCAGAGTATAAAAGGGCTACTTGCTCCCGATTAAAACCTTTCATTTCAATCAAAACAGCATCTGCTACCAAATCAATTGCCATTTTTGCAAGTGCGTAATTCTTAACAGGGATATCAAACCTTGATGAAAAAAGAACATACTTTTTATCGTGCAATAAATTCAACCTTTCCCTAGCCTCACTTTTTGGCGTTATGTGAAAAATATCCAAATTAACACCACAAGGGATAATACTAACATCTCCCTTGAATTTAGAACTTTGGTGCAGCTCCTCTGAAACGAAAATATTATGAGCAGATAGTTTTAAAGCTAAAAAAGAGTAAAGATTGATTCTCTTTACTTTTGAATGGCCAACTTTACTTAGTGGGTTTATATCATTACCGTGATAAGTGGTAATAACTGGTACCTTTCTTTGCAAAACGGCAAACATGCCAGATAAGCCGTAATGTGCATGTACAATATCTGGACGGAAATGATTTATCTTAGCCCTATATTTAAAATAGTTTTTCAAATAACCAAATATGCCCTTCCCTTGAATTAGAAAATAATCTATATCGACTCCCAATTCTTTCAATGAATCGGCCTGCTCAATAATAAAAGGAGAAACATAGCCAGCATTACCACTACAAACAATAAGCACTCGCATGTATTTACTCTAAATAATCATTTTTCAGTTGCTAAATACTTAATATCAGACTCAATTACCAATGAACTCCAACAATCTTTTTGATGACTTTATATATTCAACATTTTCTCGAGCCCAGTTAAAACCATTATTCCCAATTTGTTTTGCCAATTCTTTGTTACGTATTAATAATAAAATGCCATCAGCAATCGCTTCAGCAGAATCGGGCTCAACCAAAACAAGTTCCCTCTTATTTTCAAAATAGAGATTCAAATCGCCCACTGCAGTGGCAACCACCGGTCTCTTTGTTGCAAAATACTCTCCAAGTTTGGTGGGAAATCCTGCATCAGCAAATGTGCCGGATATTCGAGGATTAACAAGTATATCGCAGGTTGAAAGCAATTCAGGGACTAAACTCCCGTTAACTCTCCCTACAAAATGAACTGAACCCAACACTTCCTTCAAAATCTCCTTAGAAACAACAGAATCAGCCTCTGAAGCTGGTCCTATTAAGGTGAGTTCTATATCCGGGTAATCATTTTTCAAAAAGACAAACGCCTTAAGTAATACAAAGAGGCCATTTTCTTTATTTAATGTTCCACAAATTCCTATCCGAGTCTTCTCTCCCTGAAATGGGGTAATTTTGGAAGCCTCATTCGAAAACCGTTCGATATCAATAAAGTGTGGAATTACGCAAACACTATTGGGATTATGACCTTTGGCAATTGCATGATCCTTCAAATAATTGCTCAAGCAAATAACTCCTGCAAGATACCTATCAAAATAGTTATACTGAAGTTGGTAAAAAAACACCTTTGGCCACTTCCACCAAGTTGGAGCAATACCTCTATCAGTATATCGATCGGTAATAACTCTATATACTTTAATTCCAAGAATTTTGCCAACTATGAAAAATGGTAAAACCAAATAAAAATACTCAACACCATACAAAAGAATAACCTTAGTTCTGTGCTGTATTCTATTTCTAATAACAGAATATGGAATAGCAAAAATTATAAACACTAATTCCACAAATTTGAGGAATTGCCTTCTAAATCGCCTTTTAAAGAGCAAATTGGAACAATCAATTCCGGTATCATTTATAGTTGATTCAGTATAGTGCCCCCGTAAAAGAATTATTTTAACAAATGTGTCTAAGCTATTTAATCCTAACGCCATTTGCCTAACAAAATTCTCTGGCGCACCTCCATATGGAAAGTCGGAGGTAGTATAAATAGCTATATTCACATCTTTACTTACTCTTAAATCACGCTCCAACATTTATTACTAATATTACTAAACAAACAATGCCTAACATCAACTAACAGTCATTCCATAAAAAGCAATTCTTACAATCCTCTATTATGATTCAATAAATAAGCTTCGCTTTGGTCCCTTTACATAAAGATAGTAGTAAAAGAAAGATGCTAAAACTATGTAGCGCATCATAAATGGATTTGAGTATAGTGTCATGCAAAATGCTGAGGTTAATAACACTGAAATTAAAATTTTCTTACTATAAAAATAAAAAACACCTGTTGTTGTAAAAATAAAGAAAAACATCCCCACCCAACCCCATTGCATTAATATTGCAGATAAAGAATTAGATCCAGATCCATATCCGTATTTCTGAATTCGATAATCACTATCCAAAATGCCGTTGCCAAACGGCCAATAAAAAGATTGCTCCAATCCACGGTGGAACTCCTCTACCCTATTTATATAGTCTCTTTCATTTAGGTATCCTTCTTCAATCTTTTGTTCTTCTATATATCGATCTATTTTTACCTTCATGAATTCGGAAGTATTATAGAAGTGGATGCTAAACACAACTAATCCTATAAACCCCAATAAGTAAAATGGATTAACTTGAAGTTTTTTTCTGTAAAAATATATAGAACTAATTATTAAAAATAGTGCAAAGAAACCAGAGGTAGATAGTGTAGTAATCAAAGCAACAATAAATACAAAGGAATATTTATCAATTCTAAATTTCTCTTTTGCTAACTGAAAACTTAAAAAAAAGATTAAAATACAAGAGTAGGCTCCCGGTTCCCAGGCAAAGCCACAATTTCGTGCAGTAGCCCATCCACTAAACATATAAACAAAGATATACCATCCGCCAGCCGCATGCTGTTCGCTCTGAGTCATAAAGTTAAGTCTGTCCGAAAAAGTAAAAAACAGATCCGGATACAAAACCTGAATGCTGAAGAGTACAAGACCAATTATTGATAGTACATAAACATATCGTATTACCTTTTCAAAAAACTGGATGCCAATTATTTTAATAATTAGATAGGGGATTACTATTCTTAGAGTAACACCAATTAACGATATAAAAGAAAGATGTTGTTTGGTATTTATGATAAATGCAGATGCAAGATTAATGGCTAGCCAAACTAGTAGTGTATAAAAAAGAACGGGATCAAATCTGTGCCCCTTAACCAAAAATATAATCAATAAAAAAAGAAAAACAATTGAGGTAAAAGTATCATTTTGGACTAAAGTTGATGCGTAGCCGAGATACAAAATGAAAATTGTAATGCAAAACAGCTGTACCCCAGAACTCCTTAACCAGTTAAACATCTTAAATGTTTATTACAATTTATAAATTAGGCTATTGTAGCAATGCATATATGTTTCACACACACTTACAGGGTTGTTTCTTGCAACTCCAACTTTTTTGGCTGAGATACTTATACGGATTTGCAATGCTGAATCGCCCATGATTCGGCAAATGGTTTCACCTAGCGTGTTAATTTCTCCAGCATTAACAAGGAAGCCATCAACATTATGTTTAATTAAAGATGGCACCCCACCTGTAGAATAGGCAACCGATGGTACCCCTACCGCCATTGCCTCACATAAGGAATTAGGGCTGTTGTCGGAATAGGTAGGTAGCACATAAACCGTTGTACTCTTTAAAATCTCAGCAATTTGTTCCGAACTACGGCTACCATGCCAAATTACATTATTTGTTAACCCAATCTCAGTAACCAATGCTTTCACTTGAGCCACGTAATCAGAAGGTCCTGTTCCGATAAGATTCAAAATAAAATTTGGATACTTGCTTTTAACATTTGTACAGGCTCTGATTAAGTCTAAAATCCCTTTCCTTTCGATAATCGATCCAACAAATGTTAACGTATTAAGGCCTGCACCCTTCCACTGCTCTTCAAAAAAACAAGCACCAATAGCCTCAGGCAGGTAAATTATATTTGCTGATTTATTAATTGAACTTACAAAGGATTTATCCCAGTCGGTTCGGCAACCAAAATTTACTCCATTAATAATTGTATTCCGTTCGATTCTTTTTTGTAACCGAAAATATACGGTGGGTGATATCTTAACATATTCATTAATTATACCCTGAATACTTATTATTGAAGGGCATTTTTTGTAGCGATTTGCGGCAAGAGCATAACAGCTCTCGGTACCATGTGCGTGTACAATATCGGGGTTTAAATTATCAAGTAATCTGTGCATCCTTTTCACCAAGGGAAAATACCAAATTAGCACATCGATCCTAAAAAAGTAAGGAAAGCCTTTTTTAACAATAGGTATTTGATATTTCAGAATATGAAATGTTATTCCATCATCAAACACTTGCACATCTTCACCTATTTTAGCTGAATAAGTAATGATATGGAAATCGATATCCCCTCTTTTTCGAAGTTCTGATGCAAGGTTTAAAAGCCACGTCCCATTTCCTTTTACAACCTTACTTAGCGTGAGCCCATTAATTTGGTCGAGAGGAAAAGGAGCAAGCCATACTATTTTTATCTTGTCCATTAGGTAAATTATTCCTTAGATTAATTCCACTATTCTAGGGCAACTTTCATTAATTAAATCCTATAAAACAGAAATCTAAAACAATGTTTTTTTCGATAAGATATAAACAGAATCTCTCCAAAATGTTGGATTCTTAACGCTTACATAATGCCTTGCCATAATATTAGGATATTGTTTCATAGTATTTATTAAAGAATTAGCATCATCTAATTTGATCAGGACTTCATCGAAGGACCAAAAGATATCCGGGTTAAAATAATTATTCAAAATCGCAAATGTGGTTTGCTCTGTTCTATTATCGGGTCTTTCAGAAAGGTAATTGCAAATTTCATTCCATTTAGGATGGGAAGAAAAGTCTCCGTTTGCGTATATTAATCCAGCATTTAAAGGTCTCTTCAATAACGCTCTTTCTTCTTTTAAAGCTTGCCTCATTTCATTACTAAAACATAATTCAATATCTAATCCCATTTTCAGAACTGGGAAAATTGAAGTTTCTATGTTTCTAGGGGCTGAAAACCACAATATATCAGTATCAGAATAAAGGGTTGGAAAATGCTCCGCGGCATACAATACAGCAACAAATTTCTTCCCCCACAAATCCTTATGAGCATATTCAAATAAGGCAGCATTGTTTTTTTGTCTAAAATAATCAGCACATATTGTCCAGTCTATAATATCAATGTGCTGAGGCCACTTAAGAATATTTTTCTTTATAATAGAAATAGGAGTACCATCGGAAACAATTAAGATTTCAGGTAATGTAGCCCAATTTTTATATACTGAATATAAACTTGCATTTAAATAGTTTATACCACCTTCCCCACAAAAATAAACTAGTTTGAAGGATGTGTTTAGGGGCTTTATTTTTGATAATCTTAGACGTTTAAATAGATTTGACCTTCTTAATATCGCAAATGTTTTTAAAAGGATTTTTCTTTTAATCTTAGAAAGAATATCCATAAATAGAAATTTTAATTAAAACTGTTGATTATTTTAAGTTTAAATCGCATTCTAAACTTAATATCGTTTTTTCGTGAAGCAATATTATAAAAGATAACCTCTTCATAGGACCAATTTTGTGTTTTTTAAATCGTTAGGGTTAATTACAATTTTTCGTTTTTGTCATAAATCATGCTATAGTATTTCTGAATTATTTTTTTTAATAATTCAGTTGTTCCTAAAAGCCATTCATTCAAAGCATTATTTCTATTTTTATTAAGAATTATCAAATCAGATATTAATAGAAAGTAAAGAACATATATAACGTTTAGGAGGTTTATTTTATTTAAATTTTCTTTTAACAGAACTCTTACATAAAATTTCCTCAACGTTTTATGAAATTGTTCGTTAAATATATTAGAACGACTCAAACTTATATTTGAGTCATGTATTCTATAATAGCAAGTTAGGTCATTAAACCCATATATTTTATATCCTTTTAGTAATGCTTTTACCCACATTGGATAATCTTCCATCATTGGAAATGTCTCATCCCAACCGCCCAATATCTTCAGTGTTTCTGAATGTATAAATGAAGATGTTGCACTAATTTGGTTACTTAGAAGAATATACTTAACCTGTTTCCTTTTACTATAATTAACAAAGGTTGAATAATTAAACCTATCCACCAACACGTTGTCCTCTATAATCAGTCTTGTCGAAAAAACAAAACGAGCGGCTGGCACTCGTTGAGTAAATTCAAGATTAAGTTGTAAACAATTTGTTGTCAACATATCATCACCCGCAATATATTTTATCCATTCACCCCTTGCAACAGCAAGCCCTCGATTACAATTGGCCGCAATGCCGGTATTTTTAGGAGTGATAATTACCTCGCTGCGTATGAATCGGCTTCCATTTTTGTCTATCCACTCCTTGCAAATTCCAACAGTATTATCTGTGGAGCAATCATCGCTAACTATCAATTCAATATTCTGATAGGTTTGGGCCTTGGCACTCTCCAGCGTCTCCAACACATACTTTGCAGAGTTGTAGGTTATAACTACTATGGATACCAGCGGCTGGCTGGTTGTACTCATTATCTCCATTTATTTACCTGTAAATCGTTTTATTACTGTGGAAAGCGCTGCTTTTAAACCAATTCGTCTGTCCAGTTCCCTAAAGGAGTAGAGGGTTGATAGTAATATTAAAAATACTCCAATTACATAATTAACTGGAGAAACAGTGGTTTTTATAACCACAAAGGCAGCAACTCCTAAAGCCAACTGAATACCAAACACCTTGAAGAATGCAGTATCGAAGGCGAAAGCATACTTCACCCTAGCCACGATGTATACCTGAATAACATAAAAAAAGTAGGTGAGCAAAAAGGAGAATCCAAGTCCGTTCAGACCATAATACTTATAGAAGAAAAGATTAAATGCCAAAAGGTAGACATTGGTAATTAGCTCATTCCAAAAGAACAGCTTGCTAGCACCCTTGGCCAGAAATATAAAGGCAATTGACCAACTCACCGCTTTGAATAAAATACCAAGGGCAGCCCAGTGGATCAACCCGCTTACCCCAACAAACTTGCTGGAGTAGAGAAGAATAACAACCCAGTTAATCAATACTAGGAAAATGATGATTATGGGTGCCAAAATTAGAATTGCCACCTCCGCCTGCTGATTAATTGCGAGGTTTGATTTTTTCCTGTCATTCGCCACTCCAGCCAAACGTGGGTAGTAGTCGGTTCCCATTGCAGTAAACACCAACCCTACGTAGGTATTAATTATGACAAAACCGGCATTATACAACCCAACCTGCGCTACACCTCCTGTATGGCTTATGAATATGCGAACTATGTAGGCAACTCCCAAGGTAATTAAACCAGTGATACTTATGGTTAAACCCATTTTTAACATCCCCCGCCCCTCTTCAACCGTTTGGATACGGGTAACTTTTATTTTCTTTATTGGCACCTTACGAGCAAAGTACCATGCCAATAACATGGCGGTGATTGAACTAACTATAAGAGCCGGAACAATACCACTAACACCAAAGAAATAGTATAATGGTACCGTAATAAAAAGGCCAATAATACTACCGGACATATTGGCCTTGGCTAGGTAGCTCAGCTTCCGTAACCCTTGCAGCAAAACCATTTGACCTGTGGTTAACTGCTGAAATAGTAGGGTAATGGCCAGCCAAACAAAGGCGAGGGTATATTCGGTATTCCCAAAGGTGAGCAGGCTCAGCCAGTGCGAAAAGATGATGGTAACCAAGGCACCTAGCACTCCGGTTATCCATACCCAACGCTGCAGCACGATAACGATGGTGGCAATGCGGGTTTCGTCGCCGGTGGCGTTGGCAGCCGCCACGTCCTTTACCGCGCTGGTTCCCAACCCAAAGTTTGTTAAGCCGTTTATCAATCCGGTGGTAGAGGTTAGCAATCCGGCAATACCCATACCTGTAGGGCCCAACAGCACCGCAATAAACTTCGACTTTATTATGGCAACAATAATGGTAAAAAACTGCACTCCCCCAAAGATGGAGGTTGCTTTCATTATTTGGCGGTAGGAGGTTTGCTGGTCGGACATTCGTTGTTTCTGATTCCTGGTTTCTGGTTTCTGGTTTCTGATTCCTGATTCCTGATTTCTGATTCCTGATTCCTGATTTCTGATTCCTGGTTTCTGATTTAGCTTCGCTGAGCTCCCTTCGGTCGTTTGGCTACGCCGAGCTCCCTTCGATCGGTTCTGATTTCTGATTCCTGATTGTTCAATGAATAACTAGAAATTAGAAACAAGAAATAAGGAACTCTACATCTATTTTTTCTTTTTCAAACCTTGGTATTCCGATTTTGAGAGGTAACTTATGAATCCGGCAATCCGAGGTATTAAGTGCAGAGAGTCTCCAATTAGTTCGTCATACTTCTCCTTAGTAATATGTCCGGCATCAAAAATTCGATGCAACTGTGACCTAGTCTCGCCCAGTGAACCCTTTGAGATGTATAGAAATTGAATGAACTCCTTATTGCCATCACGTTCAAACCCCTCTGCAATATTGTCCATTATCGAACCACTCGATCGTAAAACCTGATCTTTCAATGAGTAATCTGTTTTCAGACTTGTATTCTCCGAAATCCACCTGATTTTCGCACACAAATTGCGAGCCTCTTGCCAAATTTCTAAATCCTCAAATTTAGTTATGGTCATGGTGATTTCTGATTTATGATTTCTGATTCCTGATTTCTGGTTCCTGATTTCTGATTTGGCTTCGCCGAACTTGCAAGCTCGGTTCTGATTTCTGATTCCTGATTCCTGGTTCCTGATTTCTGGTTCCTTGCTAACCTCCGAACAATGAGAAACTAGAAATTAGAAACGAGAAATTAGGAACTCTACGAAAACCTATTTATTTGATTTACTACGCATTGAACCTCTTCCTTCGTCATCACCGGACTCATTGGTAAACTCAACACTTCGCTATGTATCTTTTCGGTGATGGGATAGCTCTGATTGTTCCAATCCTTATACGCCAGCTGCTTATGTGGTGGAATAGGGTAATGAATCAGGGTTTGGATTCCACTCGCGCTTAAGTAGCTCTGTAATTTATCGCGTTGAGTATTTCGGATTACAAAGAGATGCCAAATGTGGGTGAGATTGTTCCTGATTTCTGATTCCTGATTCCTAATTTGGCTTCGCCGACCTGCCCGGCCAATTGACGGTACTCCCGAACTCGGTTTTGGCTCCTGAAATAATTGAGGAAGAACTATTTCTGGATTAGTTATATTATCGCAGTAGTATTGGGCAATCTCGCGCCGACGTAGGTTGTCGGCATCCAGCCGTGGCAGCTTAACGCGGAGCACGGCAGCCTGAATCTCGTCGAGGCGGGAGTTTAAGCCTTGGTATATATTCTCATACTTCTTCTTGGAACCGTAGTTGGCTAAGGCCCTGATGACCTCGGCCAACTCATCGTTATTGGTAGTAACAGCACCGGCATCGCCCAATGCCCCTAAATTCTTGCCCGGGTAAAAGCTATGTCCCGCAGCATCGCCAAGGGAACCGGTTCGCTTATCGCCATAGTAACACCCCTGCGCCTGTGCATTATCCTCAATCAGCTTGAGGCTATACTTATCCACCAGCCGTTGAATTTCGGGATGCATAGCATTTTGCCCATACAAATGCACTATCATTATCCCCTTGGTTCGCTCGGTAATCTTTGCCTCAATAAGGAAAGGATCAATATTGTAGGTATTAATGTCCGGCTCAACCAAGACAGGTATCAGCCTATTATCGGTAATAGCCAGAATGGTGGCGATATAGGTGTTGGCTGGCACAATAATCTCATCGCCCTCTGCCATTATCCCCATTTCGATATAGGCCTTTAGGATCAAACGAAGGGCATCCAACCCATTGGCCACACCAATGCAATGCTTCACGCCAATATACTCGGCATACTCCTTTTCAAAGGAACCTACCTCCTCACCCTGCAGATACCAACCCGAACTAACCACTCGCTGAACTGATTGGCTTAACTCAGGTTCAAAAGAGGCATTAATTGCATTTAAATCCAGAAATTTTATCATACCTTATTGTAATTGTTATCCCTAAACTCATACAAACTACCATCCTCATCCTTCAACTGCAAATCGAGTAGCATGCCAGTCTTTGTAATAAAGCCCATATGCCTTGCAGGGTTACCATACCAAACAGTAAATTCAGGAATATCTTTTGTTACAACACTACCGGCACCAATTAAGACATACATACCAATGGTTACACCGGCAATAATTGTTGAATTTGCGCCAATAGAAGCACCTTCCTCAACTATAGTTTTCTGAAAATTTGAAGGATAAACCTTTGATCGAGGAACGATGTCATTTGTAAAGGTAACATTTGGTCCAATAAATACATTGTCACCAACCCTCACACCATCCCACAGCTGTACTCCTGATTTTACTGTAACGTTATTGCCTATAATAACATCATTTTCAATAAAGACATTGCTGTTTATGTTGCAATTACGGCCTATTATGGCTTTGGGTAATACGACACAAAATTGCCAAATATTAGTATCTTCACCAATATTTGTTGATTGAACATCGGATAAGGGATGTATCATTATTGTGCTCTAAAAATTTTAAATTCATTATAATCACGAAGATAATCTACCGCATCATATTTAAGCGAAGCTAGCACGAGGCAGACAGCACCGGAAGAAAACCCTTTCTCTGCCGCCCAAATACCAGGCGGAATATGAAGGCCATAGTAAGGTCTATTCAAAACGACGGTTCGTTTCGTTTTTCCATCATCCAACTCAATCTCAAAACTACCGCTTGCCGCAATGAGAAATTGGTGACACTCTTTGTGTGCATGTGCACCTCTATCCTCACCTCCCGGTATATCATATATATAGAATACCCGAGCAATATCAAATGGTACCTGCTCTTGGTTTGTTACCGGAGTTATATTCCCTGCCCGATTCTGAATACGGGGTAGCTCAATTACACTACAATCAAAAACGGTTGCCTTGCTCATAATTTCACCGCTTTAATGTACTCATCATAATCACGAATGTAATCTTGCTCCTGAAACGATGTTGAACTTAGTACCAACGCCACCGAATTGGTCGAAAAGTTCTCCATCTGCCGCCATAAGCCCGCCGGTATATACAGTCCAAAATAGGATCGATTCAACGAAAACTTTTGTTTCTGTGCTCCATCATCCACCACCACATCGAAGCTGCCGGAGAGGGCCACAATGAGCTCCTGCTGCTCCTTGAAGGCATGTCCGCCCCGCACCTCACCTCCCGGAACGTCGTAAATCCAGTAAACCCGCTCTATCTTAAACGGAACGTGGTTCTCCTCCTCAATAAACGAGAGGTTTCCTCTTGGATCGAGGAGCTTGGGGAGGTTGATTAGCTGAACTTCGTTGATTTTCATGGTTTAACTTTATAGAACGCTGATGACACAGATAAGACTGATTTACGCTGTTTTTTTTAAAACTTTATCTGTGACTATCTGCTCAATCTGCGTTATCTGTGTGCCATAGAACGCTGATGACGCTGATGAGACTGATTTACACAGATTATTTTTGGCTTGTCGATTGGAGATGGCACACGAATAACGTTGATTAAACTGATATACATCTTTTCCTCTTTTATCAGTGAGCATCTGCTAAACCTGTGTTATCTGTGTTCTATTCTCTTTCTTTTATCCCATGCCACCTATTGGACAGCTTGGCATTCCCCATAATCAGCTTCAGCACGCGCCAGGAGGTGTTCTCGATGGTATAATCGGCCGCAATGGTTTTGTAGCCTCCCTGCCTGTGCTCCTCTACCGAAAGGGCAATGGAATCGAGCACCACCTGTGGGTCAAAGCCCGAGAGAATGATGGTTCCTGCGTCCTGTGCCTCGGGTCGCTCCATGCTCTGCCGTATGGAGATTGCGGGGAAGTTCAGCATGGCCGACTCCTCGCTAATGGTTCCGCTGTCGGAGATGGTGCAGAGGGCATGCTGCTGCAAATGCACGTAGTCGAGAAAGCCAAAGGGCTTCATAAATACAATGCGCGAATCCATAACCATATCGGTAATCAGCTCCATCCGCTTGCGCGTGCGGGGATGGGTGGATACAATCACGGGAATGCTATACTGCTCGGCCAAGCGGTTCAATACGGTAAGTATCTTACGCAGGTTCTCGGGGTTATCCACATTCTCCTCGCGATGGGTAGAAACGAGGAAGTAGCTACCAGCAGCGAGTGACAGGTGACTTAAAGCAGAAGAAGCATCGATCTTGGGCTTGTAGTAGTCCAACACCTCCTTCATGGGTGAACCAGTAAGGTAGATACGCCTATGGGGAAGTCCCTCCGATATCAAGTGCCTACGGGCATGCTCGGTATAAACAAGGTTGAAGTCGGAGATATGATCGATAACCCTGCGGTTTACCTCCTCTGGCACGTTAAAGTCGAAGCTGCGGTTTCCGGCCTCCATGTGAAAAATGGGGATGTGCATCCGCTTTGCAATGTAAGCCGAGAGGCAGGAGTTGGTGTCGCCCAGCACCAGCATGGCGTCGGGTTGCTCTTTTATGATAACCTCCTCCGTCTTTCGTAGGATATCACCAACGGCGGCTCCAAGCGAAGAGGTGTCTACCCCCAAAAAGTAGTCGGGTTTCCGCAGTTCCAGCTCTTTCCAAAATATTTCATTAAGCTCGTAGTCGTAGTTCTGACCGGTATGCACAATTACTTGGGTCAAATGCTCATCGAGCAACGCCATGGTCCGCGATAGGCGAATTATTTCGGGGCGTGTACCAACAACGGTTAAGACTTTGAGTTTAGATTTCATGGTTAATTATTTATTGCACGCTGATGAAATATTAGAACACTGATGACACAGATTAGGCAGATTTACGCTGTTTTCATTTTAAATCTGATCTGTGACTATATGCTCAATCTGCGTTATCAGTGTGCCATAGAACGGTGAGGACAAAATAGAATGCTGATGACGCTGACAGAACTGATTTTCGCTGTTCCTTTTAAAAAATATTTATCCGTGAGCATCTGTTGAATCAGTGTTATCTGTGTGCCAATTATTTGTAAATATCTTTCTCCTTACCTCAGGCTTTTTACCAAAGTTAAGCAATAAACCAACTTCAATATCCGTAGCCTTTAAATAGTTTATCAACTGAAATTCATGTTCTTCACACAATGTTTCAGTTGCCTTTAACTCCAATATTATCTTCCCGTCCACAACAAGGTCTGCATAATAATCACCTACAATTTGCTCATCATAGTATACCTTAATAGGCATTTGTCTTGTAACAGAGAACCCCGTTTTCTCTAATTCGAGTTTAAGAGCATTTTCGTAAACCTTTTCAAGAAACCCAAAACCAAGAGTATTATATACTTTGTAGAAGCATTTAATAATTTCTGAAGACAAATCCTTATGTAAATAATCTGCGACCATTTGTTAAATCTGCGTCATCAGTGTTCTATTCTCAAACTTTTTCAAAATAGGTATCCGGATCCTCCGCATTAAACGGTTCGTTTATCCAAAAAATGGTGTAAACCTCTTCCGTTCCAACGTTGGTGATGTTGTGCGTAAACCAAATGGGCATATCCACAAACGAGGGTTTTTCACCATCCAGCTCGAAAGTAAAAACCCTATCGGTTCCAATTCTTCTAATCTCAATTTGAGCCTTTCCCTTAATCACAGCAAACCGTTCGGCCTTGCGGGTGTGAAAATGGTTGCCCCGTGTAATTCCCGCCTTAGTAGTTGAGAATGATATTTGCCCACCACTATTAAGCTTCACCGTTTCTACAAATGTCCCCCGATCATCCGTATTCATCTTCAGCGGAAATGGAAAAAAAGAAGCATGGTCGATGTAGCAAACAAACGTATTGAAAAGGTTTAGCTCAAACCTATCATCTAAATTAGGGAATATTCCCTTCCCAAAATAGTTCTCCTTATAACCTTCCAGCAACGTCAATATTTCAGACACCTTTTTCTGAGCAGTATGTGGTATAGGGCAAACCTCCACACCATCCAGCCCTTTTATCTTTTCACTTTTATCCTTTGTCTTTATACTTTTGTCTTTTATCTTCCCCCAAATAACCTCCACCAGTTCGCCCACATATATCAGCTTAAGGTCGCCGTCAACCTCAATTTTTGGCTGCTCGTTATGCGTCAGCTGATGGCAGAAAGTTGCAATTACCGAGTTGTAGTAAGGGTTCCCAAATGGGCCAAACACGTTGGGTATGATCAGTCCGGTAAAGGCTGCACCACATCTTTCGGCCCACTCCTCCAAGAGCTTTCGACCATCCTTCTTCGATTTTCCATAGAGGTTGTCGCGCTCCTCCTGGGTGCTGGAAGCAAAGAGGATATGCGGAGTTGCCGACGTTGCCTCACAGGCACCAATAAGACTTTTTACCAGTCCAATATTGGTATCGTATATTACCTGCGGATTGCCGTGGCGGTTCATGGCTGCCAAGTGAACCACCGCATCGCACTCGCTTACAAATGTTCCGAGCTTATTAGAGTCTTGGAAATACTCATCCTTAAAGGGTACAAGAACAACCTCCTTCTGCAACGCAAGGAAGTTGAAGAGGTGGGTCCCAATAAACCCCGTCTGGCCGGTAATTCCTATTTTAAGCATAATTTTAAATTAGCACACTGATAACGAAATATAACGCTGATGTGACTGATTAACACGGTTATTACTCCCTTTTGTCTTTTGTCTTTTCCCTTTATTTTACCCGTGATTATCTACTCAATCTGCGTTATCTGTGTTCTATTTCATTGAGTTTTAGAAGCAACTCTTTAATCCCCTTAACATCAAGGATCGTTGTATTGTGCGAGGTGTAGTCCTCCATTTTCGATACAGCAGATTCACCCTCGGTGAAATATCGCTCGTAGTTTAAATCGCGCGAATCGGCAGAAATACGGAAATAGTTGCCCACATCTTCGGCTCTTACCATCTCCTCACGGTTAACCAGTGTTTCGTATACCTTTTCTCCATGCCGTGTGCCAATAATCTTGATCTCGCTTTTGGCCTTGTAGAGCTCAATCATGGCCTTCGCCAGCGTTTCGATGGTGCAGGCTGGTGCCTTTTGCACAAAGATATCACCGGGCCGTCCGTGCTCAAAAGCATACAATACCAAATCGACGGCGTCATCCAATGTCATCATGAATCGGGTCATGGTGGGATCCGTAATGGTTATTGAGCTGCCAGCCTTAATTTGATCGATAAACAGCGGAATTACCGAACCTCTGGAGGCCATAACATTCCCATAGCGCGTGGAGCAGATAATGGTTCCGCCCTCCTTGGTTGCGCGTGCCTTAGATATTGTAACCTTTTCGGCCATCGCTTTGGATATGCCCATTGCATTGATGGGATAAACGGCCTTATCGGTGCTCAGGTTAATTAACCGTTTCACGCCATGCTCAACGGCGCTATCGATAACGTTCTCTGTTCCTATTACATTGGTGCGCACCGCCTCCATTGGAAAAAACTCACACGATGGAACCTGCTTTAGGGCAGCAGCATGAAAAACATAATCAACTCCCTGCATGGCATAGTCGAGGCTCCGCTTATCGCGCACGTCGCCAATATAATACTTCACCTTACTGCTATTGTATTGGTGCCGCATATCGTCCTGCTTCTTCTCGTCACGGCTAAATATGCGAATCTCCTTTATATCGCTAGCAATAAATCGCTTCAGAACGGCATTGCCAAATGAGCCTGTTCCTCCGGTAATTAGTAAGGTATTTCCCTTGAACATCTTCTTAATGATTAGTAATTATGATTTTCTTGGAGTCCTATCGATACTTATAAAAAAACCTACTTATTTGGCTTTCCAAGCAGTCCATTAAATTAAGAAATTTGATTTGCTTGGTTCTGGGTTGCCTTCGACGAGCTCTCCGGCCCTTGACGGAGCTCTCCGGCTTTTGACGGATCGGTTCTGGTTCCTAGTTCCTAGTTTCTAATTTCTAGTTACTCTCACTATTCACCTCTCACTATTCACCTCTCACTATTCACCTCTCACTATTCACCTCTCACTATTTCCCAATGTCCACCCTTCGCGGGGCCGATGCGTTTAAGCACGCCCTTGTCCTTTAGTTTTTTTAAATTTTCTTGAGTTTTCCTATGAGAAAGACCGATGGTTTTTGATATTTCGAGTGCCGATATTTTTGGATTTTCAGTAATACTTTCAACAATTTTCTTTTGGTGCTCTGTTAGATTTTCTACGACCTTTTCTACGACCTTTTCTACGACCTTTTCTACGACCTTTTCGTTTATTTCGTGGAATTTAGAATATACTGTAACCCTGAAGCCATGCTGAAAATTCTCAAATTTTGGCTCAGGCAGGCTGTTTACCAAAAAATTGTGGGTAATCCTCCTTACGCCGGATCCATACTTTTCGATTAACCCCACCTCCTTGAATAAGGTTGCGATCTGCTTATTACGCGTTATTGAAGAGTAATTACCGCTTTTTAGTTTATCCACCGTTAGCGGGGGAAGCAGCCCTCCTGGATTAAAAAATTCTATTTTATCATCGAATATTTTAATGATTGAGTCGCTGCTATGGGAATAGTCACGATGAACAATCATATTTAAAACAATCTCTCTCAAGGATTCCTGTGGATAGTCATACCTCTCTTCGCGTTGAGCTTTGCCCGTAATGATGTATGCCTTTTTGATATGTTTGCCAATAAATGAAAGAATAGAATCAACCTGACCAAGCAAGTCCCCTCGAATAGTCAATCCATCGCTAATGGACGTTTCTGTTTCGAAACGCCCGAGCTCGACCGTCGAAAGCAGGGTGTCGTTTTTACAAAAAAGAAGGTAGCAGGCAATGGTGATCCTGCCCTCCCTGATAAGTTCAAACTTCTTTAGCACATCAAGGGGAGTATCATCAATAGGTATAAGTCGATTTTTATTTGCCAGAGATATAAACCGGGCTACCTTTTCCATTGAAATGTCATCAAGCGAATGGTTATAATCAATGGCATAATCCCAACTTGTATTAAAAGTAATCTGGTGAAGCTGCACAACCTCACCAACTGTAAGCAGATGATTTGAATTTTTAACGCGCTTATAATACCTGCCCTTAAATGAAATAGGCTTTATGGGATACTCCTGTACTCTAATGATCAAAATGTGCTTAGCGTCAACGTTCAGTGATTCAATATCAACAAAAACTGATGGATTTGTCTTGTTTTTTATTTCGTTAACGATTTTTTGAATTGTCTCCTCACCAACATGAACTCCAATTAACTTTTTCTTATTGTCGATACCAATGATTACAATTCCACCAACAGTATTTGAGAATGCAACCACGGTTTCAATAACCTCATCGTTGAAGCTGCTTTTAAACTCCAATCTGAGCCCTTCTCCTTGCCCAATTACTTCTTGTATCTCCTTCAGGGTCATTTTAATACTGCTACTGCTAAATCCCATGCCACCTATTGGACAACTTAGCATTCCCCATAATCAGCTCCTGCTGCTCCTTAAAGGCATGCCCTCACCTCCCGGAACGTCGTAAATCCAGTAAACCCGCTCTATCATAAACGGAACGTGGTTCTCCTCCTCAATAAACGAGAGGTTTCCTCTTGGATCGAGGAGCTTGGGGAGGTTGATTAGCTGAACTTCGTTGATTTTCATGGTTTAACTTTATAGAACGCTGAGGACGCTGATGAGACTGATTTACGCTGTTTTTTTTAAACTTTATCTGTGACTATCTGCTCAATTTGCGTTATCTGTGTACCATAGAACAGTGAGGACAAAATAGAATGCTGATGTCGCTGATGAGACTGATTTTCGCTGTTTTTTTAAAACTTTATCTGTGATTATCTGCTCAATCTGCCTTATCTGTGTGCCATAGAACGCTGAGGACACAGATTAGACTGATTTTCGCTGTTCCTTTTAAACTTTATCTGGGACTATCTGCTCAATCTGCGTTATCTGTGTGCCATAGAACGCTGAGGACACAGATGAGACTGATTTTCGCTGTTTTTTTTAAACTTTATCTGTGACTATCTGCTCAATTTGCGTTATCTGTGTGCCATAGAACGCTGAGGACACAGATTAGACTGATTTTCGCTGTTCCTTTTAAACTTTATCTGTGATTATCTGCTCAATCTGCGTTATCTGTGTGCCATAGAACGCTGAGGACACAGATGAGACTGATTTTCGCTGTCTCTAATTTAGCTTCGCTGAGCTCGCTTCGCTCGGTTAGCTTCGCTGAGCTCGCTTCGCTCGGTTAGCTTCGCTGAGCTCGCTTCGCTCGGTTAGCTTCGCTGAGGTCTCCTACCACTGCCGGAGATCTCTATCAAAAGCCGGATCGAATCGCTCATAACTCATAACTCATTGCTCATAACTCAAATCTCCTGTCATTCACCCCTTGGTACAGCTTCGCCTCGTCAGTTACAGCTAACATTACATATCTTACTTTTGACAAACAGAGCAAAAACTAGATTGGTCGTGTAAAAGTGGGAATTTTTGGTGAAGTGGCAAAGTACGTTTACACCAATGAAAAAATGGGAAAAATTTGAAAATCTGTCAGTAGCCGGACAAGTTTTGAAAATTTGATTTTAGAAAAGAGTTAAGAGTCCGAAAAGAGTGACAAGTCGGAGCGCATATAGGGATTACCATTTTAAAAAGGCAGATCGTCCTGCAGGAACGACATGTAGTAGCACAGGCCACAACGTATTGAATAGCTGTGTGTTTATAATCGATTCCATAGAAGGGCTGAAGGCCCGAAAGAAGTGACAAGTGACGAAGTTACCGAAGTGTCCGCAGATGCTCTTTTTCAAACTTTAATTTCACTGTGAAACTCAACGAAAACGCCGTGCAAACTTCCAGGGAAAAAAAGTCGAAAGCGCCTGCGCCCCAGCAAGGTGCAATCTTTGTAGCAATAGTCGGCCATCAACCGCAGCGGTGCGCGGTAATAGGATCTAAAAATCGTAATACCCTATCCGCACCGTAATCACCAAAGGTTGCAAAAGAGACCGAACTCGCAAGCTCGGTTCTGGTTACTGGCTACAAATCAATTTCTCTGTGAAACTCTGTGGAAACATCGTGTAACTCTGTGCAGCAAAAGAATCGGGAGACCGAAGTCGGGAGTTGACCGGCATAATGTTGACCGATTTGATCATACATTTACCTACTAAAACCACTGCCTAATACGATCTTTCCAGGTAAGTTTTGGTTCATCCTCGTCGGAGTAGTAACCGCTCTTATCGCGGTAGCCATATCCATAGCCATAGGAGTAGCTGTAGCTATACCCATAGCTGTAGCGATAGTTATAGCCATATCCATAGCTACGTTTGGGTTGAAAATCGTTTACCACCAAGGCGAGATTTTTAAACTCCCGGTGCGTATATATATCATCCACCAGCTTTATTACCTCCTTGGAGGAGTATCCATAGCGAACCACAAAGAGGTTAGCATCGGCAAAACGAGCAATCAGAAAAGCATCCGTAACGATGGCAACCGGAGGAGTATCTACAATGATATAGTCGAAGTTTGCACGGGCCCAGGTCATTAAGGCAGCCATTCGTTCCGATCCCAACAGCTCGGCCGGGTTGGGAGGAATGGGACCACTGGGAGCAAAGAAGAGATTCTTCATCCTTGTTGGCATAGCTATCTCCTCGGCGCTATTGCGGCCAATTAAATAGGTGCTAACGCCCAACGTTGTCTCCAAGCCAAGAAGCTTCTGCAACTTTGGTTTACGGAGGTCGAGACCTAAGAGTAAAACCTTCTTACCCGTCATTGCCACAATGGCGGCCAGGTTAATGGCCATAAAGGTTTTTCCCTCTCCACTTAACGAGGAGGTTACTGCAATTACCTTTTGATCTGGTTCCCTCAACAAGTATTGAAGATTAGTACGCAGTCCTCGGAACGACTCCGCCAGGGTTGACTTTGGTTTATCAATTACCGGAAGGTTGCTAGGGTATCGGTTGTGCCCCATGGTTCCAATAACCGGAGCCTTTGTTTGCCGCGAAATCTCCTTAAGGTCTAAGAGCTTATCGTTAAGAAAATCCATCATCAAAAGGATAATCAACGGAAGCGCACCACCCATAAAGAGAGCAATGAGATAGTTCATCGACTTTTTAGGCTTAATGATGGTGGCATTTTGTGGCAATGCCGCATCCAAAACCTTATTGTCGGGAATATTTGAAGCTTTGGCAATGGCAGCCTCAGCCCTCTTCTCCTGCAAGTAAGTGTACATTTTGTCGATAAGGTCAAAGTCGCGTTCGAAGCCAATGAGCAATCGCTCATTACCTGGCAACCTTAGCACCTCTGCATCCACCTTCAACAAACGACCATCCACATCTTGTTGGGCAACAAGGTTGGTGGCAATCAAGCTATTTACCTTTTCGGACAAGCTGCTACGCAAATTCTCGAGCCGGATATTAAGCTGTTCCAACCCTGGATTCCCCTGTTTTACAGAAGCCTTAAGTTCTGCCCGTTCTATATATGTTTTGTTAATCTCATCGAGTAACAGACCCAGCTGGGGGTCTTCGACTCCCATAGCCGAAGGAGCGACCAAATAATTGAGCGATTCGCGGTCGGAGAGATACTTTTTAATGTAGGCGTAGTAGCGCCCCTTGAGCTGAAAGATGCCCTTGTCGTTTTGTAGTGTCTTTATCTGATCGAAGAGTAAGCTTCCCTCCTTGTTGAGATCGATAACCTTATTGTTGGTTCTGAAATCTTGTAACCTCACCTCCGCCCTTCTCAACGAATCGGTCATATCGGCCAGCTGTACATCGATAAACTTCACGGTATTCTCTGCAATCTGGTTCTTCTCCTCCAACCCACGATTAATGTAAACCTCCATGAGCTTGTTGAGGTAATCGGCCTCCTGTTCAGCCACATATCCGGTGCTCACGAGCGTAAGAATCGACCCCTTTTTATCGTTGAGTGTAACCGTAACCTTTGCCTGGTATACAATTGCCATGGCATTCAAATCGTTTATAACGAAGTAATAACGTCTACCCACCAAATCGTCGGTGTAGTCGTCGGGGCGACGTAGAGCGATGGAAAAGCTGAATGCATTATTGGTAAACTTCTCTCCAAACTTCATGGTTTGCGACACACCCATCCCATCATCAATCTCCAGCTGATATTTATCTTTGGAAAGAATATTGATAAAAACGGGGTAATTGAGCATGTTAACTTTGGAAGTATCCAAATTGACCTTAAAGGGGGAGTTGGTATACAACTTCTGCTCCTTAATGCTCCGTCGTCCCACGGCAACATAGGTCACGTTAAAATCGGGAAGTTCAGACACTGCTTGGAGGGCAAGGGTATAGGCATGAAGAATTCCAATCTCATTCTGAACACTTTTGGTGTTACGAACCAACTTTAGCCCCTGTATAAGATTCTCCGCACCCGAAAAGCCTTTAGAGTTATCGTCGTCTTTTACAATAACGCTGGAGGTAACGCTGTAAACTTGCTCCGAATACCGATTGATGAGGTAGGCAATAAAAAGAAAGGCAAAAATAGAAATGGCGAACCAATACCAATTACCAAGAACCCTGAATATCAATCGCTTAATATCGAGTTGCTCCTCTTCGGATACGTTTCCTTCCAGTGAAGCTGGCCTATCGTTTGTTGGAATGCTTTCCATCAATCACACTATTTAAAGAATCCATCACATTAATACTTTTTGTTGCGCTCCCACCTCTCCGTTCGAAATATGCAATATATCTAGCCAAATTACTTTGCCAGAAAATTAAGCAATAAAATTAGGGTGGTTATGGAGGAGAGCGCAAAAGAGTATGTTCCGGCATTCAGCTGCCACATTTTGCCTTTTCGAGGCTCCACCACTACCACATCGTTTGGTAGCAAGTAGTATGCCTCGCTTGCCATAATATTTTTGTCGTTCAAGTTTAACCTGAATGTTTTATTCCCATCGGGGCCTGGGCGCACCACCATTACGTTGTCGCGCTTGCCATAGTCGGTAAAGTCACCCGCCAAAGCCAAGGCTTCAAAAACGGTGAGCTTATCGTTAAAATTGGTATACACTCCGGGACGCCTAACCTCGCCCAATACGGTAATTTTGTAGCTAAGCAGCCGAACAATGACCAACCCATCCTTCAAAAAATCATCGGCACGTGCCTGAATAATGTTGGTAGCCTCATCAACCGTAGAACCAGCAACCTTAATGGATCCAAGAACCGGGAGTCTCACATTTCCACTGTCGGAAACATTATAGCCATAGAGGTAGTAGCTGGCATCGTTGGAATACATATTGGTTGTATAACCAGTTCCATTCCCCTTGTTGTTAAACAGCATGCTAATTTGTGGGTCTTGGGTAATCACCTGAACATATAGCACATCGTTGGGATGAATTTTGTAAAGGTCGGGCAGCTTTACCGATGGAATCACCTCTACACCTGCATTTTTCATGTATAACAGCTGATTACGCTTGTTACAGGACGAGAGTATGGCCAAAAAAGCCAGCAGAGTAATAATTGGTATTAATCGTCTCACCATAAGAAATTTATACAACCACACAAACGACCAATTGGTCTAAATTGTTCGCAAACTGTGTAAAAGTAATTAAAATATGGGAAAGTGAGACAATGTGCCAATTCTTCAATATGTTAAATCAATAAGGGTAAAATTTTGGAAGTGAGTCAAGGGGATAATATGCCACTCGTCACCATTAGCCATTACAACTTCTCAATAAACTCCAACGGTATAGAGACCACCAGACTAAAAGGGATATTCTCGATACGCACGAGCACTTTTTGCCCACCACGATGCTCCACCAGCTCGCCCTCCATGCCCGTAAGCTGACCTATCACCACCTTAACCTTTTGCCCAACCTCCATTGCCTCATGAACGGCCTCCACCTGAAAACCTTCACCTAAGATACGCTTTAAATACTCAATGTCTTTATCGTTTACCGGAGCTGGAAGCCTCTCGAAATTGATAAACAAAACTGCCCCAGGATCTTGCAGCACCTCAAACCGCTGCGACAGCACCATTCGGACAAACACGTAGGAATTAATAAGCGGAACCTCTACCAACTTGGTCCGATCGCTCCACTTCCGTCTCGTTTTTTGAAGCGGTAGGTAGGTCTCGTAACCTCGATCCGAGAGCCGCAAGGCTACCTTTTTCTCGTTACGCGATTTGGTGTAAAGGGCATACCAACGTGGCACTTCACTCCTATTTTTAGATGTTGGGACGGTTTCCATATCAATGGCAAAGATAAGATGAGAAATTAAATTTAGGAAGTCGGGAGTCCGAAGTCCGAAGTCGAAAGTCCGAAGTCCGAAGTTGACCGTCCCTGAATAGCGATGACCGACTTATCGGGATTACTATTCTGAAAAGGAACAGAACGTTCTGAAGGGACAACATGTAATAGCACAGGCTTCAGTGCGTTGCGTCCTGTGTTTAACATCCATTCCATAGAAGGCTGAAGGTCCGAAATATGGTGAAAGGAGAGAAGACCGAAAACCAGCATTGAAGAGCCGTTAACCCATCACTGCCACCCCAATCAACTTACCTATGCCAAAGGTGATGATGGCAGCAGCTAATCCAAACAGGATTTGACGAAATCCGGAATAAAAAATCTTTTTCCCGGTGAACAACGTGATGGCTGCTCCCAATACAAATAACCCCAATACGCTAAATCCCAAACTGGTGAGCGTAGCGGTATAGCCATTTAGAAAGAGAAATGGTGCAAGGGGAATAATGGCTCCAATGGTAAATAGAAAATAGGAGGTTAAAGCGGCCTCCCAAGCCGAACCACCCAACTCCTCCTTGTCGATTCCGAGCTCCTCCCTAACAAGCGTATCCAAAGCGGTATCCTTATTCTCCAACACTTTCTTGGCCATCTCCTCTGCGGTATCCTTGGCAATGCCCTTCGATTGGTAGATGAGCGACAGCTCCATCATCTCCTCCAACGGCGAGGTTTCGAGCTCGGTTTGCTCCATCTGTATCTGTCGCATGTATAGCTCGCGTGAACTCTGTACCGAAAGCCATTCGCCCAAGGCCATGGAAATGGACCCAGCAAACATACCGGCAAATCCGGCAATAATAATCGGCTTACTACTGCTGGTGGCTCCTGCCACCCCCATAATCAAACTAAGGTTAGATACAAGCCCATCGTTGGCTCCCATAACAGCCGCGCGTAGCGCATTACCGCCTACCGACTTATGTCTCCCTTCCAACTTGGCCAGTGTTCCTCCAGCAACACCCTGCGAGGAGCTATATATATTATTCAAAATGGTAGCATGGTTCATCTCATTACCTGAAATCTCCTCGCCCGCTTCCCTTTTCAGTTGAAGCGAGTTGCTTCCCATGGTCTCCTCTAGCTTAATGAGGTTGTTAAGAATAAAGTCGAAACCAATAATTTTACCTACACCCACCTGAAACTTCGATTGAAGTGATGGATTTGGGACGGTTGCGTTCGGCTCATTCTCCTTCAGCATGTTGAGCACACGGCCAATGTGAATTTTCTCAATTTCAGACATCTGCCGGTAGATGTCGGAAAGAGAAGAATCATCGGTATGTTCGCTCAACTTTTTGTATAAGTAGCTAGTATCAACCTCAGCCTGAAGCTGATCAACCAACTCTTTTTTTGTTAATTCAATGGCCATTCACCTATATCTTTTGTAATAATCGAGTTCAAAATTACAAATAATGAAGATGTATTCCACTAAAATTTAGGAATAGAACCGCCTGTATGAAAATATTGACAGTGGCAATTTATAAGCCTAGGCATCGTACTCCACTTTGGTAACAAGTTGAAGCAATGCGAAAACCCTATCACAAACATTCGATGCCATGACCTTGCCTCAACGGATTTATCCAATTCAACAGCTAGGAAAAAACATTTATGAGCGCAGAATTCTAAACGCCGTTTAAACTGCAACCTACCTATTTACCAAGTTCTTAAAATCGTCGCCTGACGGATTTTGGAATACCTTTAGCTCAAACTCAGGAACTACAGCCAGCAAGTGGTCGAAGATGTCACCCAGTATGGATTCGTATTGAACCCAACGCTTCTCCTTCGAAAAGCCATAAATCTCCATTGGAATTCCCTTCTCATTGGGCTCCAGCAATCGAACCATAAGCGTGTTCGCGGAATCTACGTTTGGATTGTTCTGAAGATAAAACTCAATATACTTACGAAACAGTCCCAAGTTGGTAAGCCTACGGCCATTCACCATGGTGGCGTTATCAATTTTTTCATGAAGATTATATTCGTGAAGTTCGTGCTCCTTCGACTCAATATAATCATGGAGAATCTGAACCTTTCTCAACTTTGTAAGCAAAGGTTCAGCACAGAATTTTACGCTAGAAATATTGATAAGCACAGCACGCTTAAACCGCCGGCCATCCGATTGCTCCATGCCGCGCCAATTTGTAAACGATTCGCTAACAAGCGCATAAGTAGGTATAGTTGTAATGGTACGATCCCAATTTTGCACCTTAACAGTGGCAAGCGTAATTTCCATCACCGTTCCATCGGCCTTTCGTGAGGGCATCTCGATCCAATCGCCTATTTTCACCATATCGTTGGCCGACAGCTGAATGGAAGCCACAAAACCTAACAAGGTATCTTTAAACACCAACATGAGCACGGCTGCAGATGCTCCCAAACCAACCACAATATTACTGGGATCCTTCCCCACGATTAAGGCAATAATTACAATACCGCCAAAAAAGTAGGCCACTATTTTGGCAATCTGGAGGTAGCCCTTAATTGGACGTTCTATAGCAACAGGTAGGGTAAGATACACATCGTTGGATGCATCCAAGAATGCACCAAGCGATAACAGCCCTATCAATATCATAAATGCCTTAGTAATAGTCTGGATAGCTATTACATACACTGGTGCAATATCTTCGAGTGCAATAGGAATAAGCATGTAAACTACAATGGCTGGGACAAGGTGAGCCAGCTTATGAAAAACCCTACGATCAATCAAAAAATCGTCCCATTGCGTCTTACTCTTACGGGCAAAGCGAACAAGCGAAGAAACAACGACCTTTCGGGTGATAAAATCGCTGATAAAAGCCACCAAGGCAATTGCCGCTAATGCAATGGCAATCTTCATTAAAAGGCCCAGCGTATCCCCCAACGAGTATTGGGCAATCCAATTCTCCAACTTCTCCATTAAGTAGTAATGGCTTGATTTTTCAAGTATCTCGTTCATATACATCTTCATTATTTTTGACGGGAACAAATTTAGTCATAACTTTCAGAGGTTGCAAACGGGCAAAACATACAACAACAATAGAATCAACATCCAATGTAATTAACCCCGAAGCCATTAAATCGATCTTCTTAAATATTCCTTTTCGCGACCCGGAAATTTCAACATATTAAACCATGAAAAATATTGCAATCGTTTTACTAACATTTATCTCCTTTACCCTTTCGGCACAGGATAATATGAGTAATAACTTCTTTGAAACCGATAGTGCTCTAAGAATAGACTTCTATCTTGCCGGCAATGCTCAGAATCAAACGGCGTATTTCGATGCCATATACTCCGAAAAAGACTGGGGCGGAAATCCAAATAATGCCATAGAACCATACAGCTATGGTGAGTATGCATTTAAGGTGTATGATAAGGCAACCAACCAGCTCATTTTTAAGAAAGGCTTTTCCTCTCTATTTCAAGAATGGAGGACCACCAATGAAGCAAAAACAGTTGCTAGAGCATTTTCACAAAGCATTAGAATTCCAGTTCCCAAGAGCCCCGTTAAGGTAGAAATTTGTGAACGAAAAAAGGCTGACGGAAAATTCTATCCCATGTTTACCATGGATGTTGATCCACACTCCAAATTCATAAACCGAGAGAAAAAGCAGCTCAATTCAGTAGAGGAAATTGTAAAAAGCGGAGATTCCAAACATAAAGTAGATCTTGTGATTGTAGCCGAAGGATATCAACAGCAGGAGATAGACGCTTTTGTTTCGGATGCCAAACAGCTGGTTGACACGCTCTTTTCATACGAGCCATACAAGTCGAATAGAGATAAGTTTAACGTTTGGTTGGTAAAATCGCCTTCAGTGGATTCTGGGCCCGATAATCCGGGCGATAATAGGTGGAATTCAACCGTCGCAGGCTCCACCTTTTATACCTTCGACGAGGAGCGATACCTCACCACCTTTGACTATAAGGCCTTGGCCGATCTCATTACAGGTGTTCCCTGCGATGCTCTTTATGTGTTGGTAAATTCAGAAAAGTATGGTGGTGGGGGCATATTTGGCTACTACGCCCTAAGCAGCGCGCACAACGCCCTATCGCCCAAGGTATTTATCCATGAGTTTGGACATAGCTTTGCAGGACTTGGAGACGAATATTTTGACTCCTCAACTCCATACGATGACTTTTATAACATTACGGTAGAGCCATGGGAGCCAAACCTCACAACGCTGGTGAATTTTGATTTAAAATGGAAAAACATGATGGAGCAAGGTGTTCCCATCCCTACCCCTCCAACAGCCCAATACAGGAACAAAGTGGGCGTGTTTGAGGGTGGTGGTTACATGACCAAGGGCATTTATCGTCCCATGTTCGATTGTCGAATGCAGACCAACACGGCGAAAGGTTTCTGCCCGGTTTGTCAAAAAGCAATACAAGAAGTAATCGATTTCTACAGCAAATAAAAAAGTGGGACGTTATGATTGCTCAAAACGCCCCACTTAAACCCAAAAACTACTACTAGCTATTAACAAAAATATTTACGCGCATCTTAAACCGTAGTTTCCTTAATTGGTGTGTTTTTCAACACATAGTCAGCAATCTGTCGTTGCCCAACTTTTGGGTTGGCAATAACATTGCAGCCGCCTATACATCCGCCTTCACACGACATCACCTCCACAAAATTTCCTTGCGGATTGGTTGGAAGGGATTTTAGTAGCCGAATTGCCGCCTTATCGATTCCATTTACTACCAGACCATTCAATGGGTAATCGGCAGGTAATGATGCCTTTACACAGTTCAGCACGCCACCACTTGCTGCAAAGCCATTGGCTCTAGCATCGATGGCGATATCGGGATTCACCGGTTCACAACGATCTACATCGAGACCGTTTGCAACCAACATGGCACCCAACTCCTCGAAGCTCATCACATAGTTGACATTTGCATTGTGAAAGGCCTCATACCGCTTTGCCGTGCAAGGTCCCACAAAAACGATTATGGCATCTGGATGCTTTTCCCTCACCATATCGGCAGTAAGTGCCATTGGGCTAGGCGTATGCGACACAAATGGCTTTAGGCTGTCCAGGTGTTTGTTAACTAAGTTCACATACGACGGACAACAGGAAGTGGTCATAAATGGCTGGCCGGAGGCTAGCTTTTCCTTCAGCTCCTCAGCCTCTTTCCGGGTGGTTTCCACTGCCCCCCAAGCTACCTCATACACATGACTAAAGCCAACCTGCTTGATGCTCCCCAATATTTTTCCATAGTCGGATTTGAATTGTGCTAGAACAGCGGGTGCCACCATGGCAACTAGCTCCTTACCCTCCTTTTTACGAGTGGACATATCGACCAGATGTGATTTTTCCAATACGGCGCCAAAAGGGCAAGCAACTACACACTTTCCACATTGAATGCATTTCTCGTTATCGATATGTTCTATTCCTTGTTCATCTTTGGAGATGGCACCAACCGGACACGATTCTTCGCATGGTACTGGTGTGTATATAATGGCATGAAAAGGACACACCTTTTGACAAAGACCGCAGTTTACGCATATCTTATGGTCGATTTCGGCCCTACCATTCTCAAAATGAATTGCATTTTTTGGACAATTTACGCTACATGGACGAGCCACGCACCCTCTACACATGTTTGTAACCACATAGTTGGTTTTTACACACGAGCTACAGGCTTCATCTACCACCGTAAGCATGGTATCGGTTTGTTCCTTCCGTTCCGATGCCATACGGGCATATTCACTTAAGGGAGTAAGTTCATCCTGCTCGTCTTGAATATTAAATCCAAGGAGGGCCATAATTTTGTATTTCAACACAGCCCTATCTTTGTGCACGCAGCACCGGGTAAATCCGTTATTGCGAGGGCGCATCTCCAACGGAATACGGTCGATTCCCTCAATTAGTCTATCCTCCACAATTAAGCGACCTAATCGCGTTAGCAGCTCTCGCTTAATCATGGTTGCATTGTTATTTACTGCCATCGCCAAACCCTCCTAGTTCCTCCTTAACTGCTTCCAAAATTTTCTCAATAGTTGCTTCGGAAATATGTTTGCCATTTACTTCAGCAAAAGGAGCCTTTCCATTCTGTGGATTATCGCAATATCCGCTGCAAGTGCTTCCCTTAAAATCGATCTGGTTCATAATAGAAGCCGGTATTCGCTCCGGAAGCAGCTGCAATTCGGACCCTCCCATAAGGTAACATAGCGTTCCGGTGCAAACTTTTACTGAAACTTTCTTTTCCATGTCTATGCTTTTTTGCAATTATATGAATTGTAGATTTACCTCCTTCAAAAACTTCTCTTCTAACACTCTAACAATACGTTTTACCACATTCCGACGTATCTCCAGCTCCACCGGTAAACTTGGATCCTGGTGCGCAACATTAATTTTTGTTCCGATCACAAAATCGATAACATCGCTCTTCAACAATAGCTTCACAATTTCAAAGGCAGGACCCACTCCCTCAACCTCCGATGTGGATAACCCTTCAAGCATTTCTGCCACTTTACCAATGGTTAGAATTCCCTCGGTGACCAATTCAACCCCTTCCATTTTAGAGGCAGGTGGCAATCCAGATTTATCGGAAAGCATACCTACTTCAATATCACGATGCAGCTCGCGCGACACGATCTGTGCGGTGGTTCCTCCACATACAATTTTCTTTCCCGAATAATTCTCAACCAATTGAGCTAAGTAGCTATCCTTGTCGTTATTATAAGGGGGACCTGAGCATATCAATAACCGCCGTGGTTCTCTAAAATAGACAACAGCACAGCTAATATCATCCTTAGCTTTATAAACATCGTTGGCGTTTGCTCGCAATACAACCTTACGTGCAAGATGATGCGCCGAAATGGTCTGATTCTCCTTTATCATGCTCAGCACAAACGCCTCTACCCCTTCGTCTTCCCAACCAAAAGGCATATCGTTTGTACCAATTCCCGATTGAGTAACACCGTCGGAGAACAAAACCAATCGATCCTCCTTTTGTGCCATAAAGTGCGATTGATACATCTGTCGATTCCGTTCGCTATGCCCTTTAATAATTATCTCATCGCGATTAACATGCTCCACGGCACCGTCTCTCACGAGTAAATATCGTGGATTATCGAACTCCACTATCCGCGTTTCGCCATCCGATTCGATATCGGCAATGGAGAAAGTAGCGTAGCTTATCTTGCGGCTGCTATCTACCGGGAGGGTATCCATTATGTTTACCGCCGCCTGCTCTACGGGTTCATTGCTCATGGTAAAGTTAACGGCCATGGAGGTTGTGAGGGTGGCTAAAACATTTGCTTTTACGCCACTGCCCAGTCCATCGGAAAAAGCCACCACTACCCTATCCTCGTTCTTTATTTTTCGTGAGAGGAAAACATCTCCACATAGGATATTTCGATCCTTGTTTAGCTGAAAACACTCCACCTCGATAAAAAAATTCCTACTCCTCATCGTTGGTAATGGTATCAAGAATTGAAGATAACACCACTTCTGTCCTGGAAGCATTTTCACCTAACAGGTATGCTATTTTTTGAACCGTTTGAAGGTTCTCCTTTATCACATCACGCGTGCGTCGAGCAATTTCGTCGTTACGAACCTCTGGAATGGTAAGATCGCGAACAACGGCACTCACAATTTTGTGCCTCTGCACGTTGAATACGGAGACCTTCAGTTTTTTGCTTCCAACCTTAACATCACGCTCTAGCTGATCCTCCCCTGTTTCGAGCGCTGCCCTTAGCATTTTATGAAAAGGAATTAACTTTTCGGCCACGGCCCCTTCTAATCCAGGATTGGCCTCATAAATTAGCTCCACCTCCGGACCTAGCATTTGGGCAAAATTGAGATTACTCTCCACCACCCGCATTTTATCATCGACAAGAACTACTCCTGACGGAATTTTTTGCAACAACACGGTGGCCTTATCATGTGCCACCTTTCGCATGTAGGACACACACATACTACGCTCAGCCTTCCCTTGAATCATGGCAATGGCAAACTCCTTGCAGCTATCGTAACCGCATCCTCCACAGTTAAGCTCATCCTTCGACGATAACTTTCCAACCGCACTCATAGCCTCCACAATTTCCTTCGTGCTATACCGCTGCTTAGTGCATGGTTTAATACCGTCAAATCTTCGGCTAATATCGTCCAGCTTAGTGTTGAATTTCACTGGCGTTACGTTTTGACTAACGTTACGATGCCGATAGTTAATTACACGATAGCGCTTAATAGCCAACGAATCTTTACAATGAGTACCAGGACCGGCAATACAACCACCGCTACAGGCAAGCAGTTCCAAAAAGATGGTTGAGCATCCATTATAGCTATCGATACCTTTAAGCGCTTCATCGATGGCCTGCATTCCCGAAAAGGTCATAAAAGCAATGTCGGTAACGGAGGCATTCTCCTTAACTCCCGCAATCATTCCTCCATCGATTGGGTAAAGGCTTCCTACACCGGAATGGAAAGGCTCAAAGCAATTGTTTTCGGATGAATCGGGCAGCTCCATTCCAAACTCAATGCCCTCATCGTCGAGCCACTTGGCTAAATCGTCAAAGGTTAGTGCTATATCAATAATGTTCTTGTTTTCATCCGACTCCACCTTTTTGGCGACACAGGGGCCAAAAAATACCACTCTAGTATCTTCACCATACCACTTTTTAAGCAGCCGCCCATGCACTAGCATTGGGGAGATAACCGGAGTTAGAAATGGTACATACTCAGGATGATACTTGGCAATAATCTCCACCACTGCTGGACAGGCTGTGGAAATTGCCACTCGCTTGTTCCATCCAGCATCCTTTAGCAAACGGCCCGTTTCGGCCGATACGACCTCTGCCCCAATGGAGGTTTCAGAAATAGCTTTAAAACCCAAAAATTTAAGGGCTGCAACCAGCTGGGCCTCTGTAACTCCCGGGAAATCGGCAACCCACGAAGGAGCGATGGAGGCAACAACGGTATCGCCGTGACCAAGAAAGAGCTTGGCCAAGGAGAGGTCGTTGCGTATTTTTTTTGCTCCAACAGGACATATCTCCGTACAATGCCCACAAAAGATGCAGAGATCCTCAATAATTGAGGCACTACCATCCTCTATTTTAATGGCTTTTACAGGACACTCTCTTACACACTTGTAGCAATCCTGACAATCGTTCTTCTCGGTATATATGGGTTTGGTATGGTTCATGACTTAACCAACTTTTTCTCCAGAATGGATATGATACTATCGGGGCTCACCTCACGAAAAATCTCGCCATTGATTACAACAATGGGACCCTCATCGCACAAACCGGAACATAGTTGGCCCTTGAAACTAAATTCAGCCTCCAATTTTTGTTCTTGGATGTAGTTTTTAATGATTTTAAGGGTGGCCTGATTTCCCCGCGAGAAGCATGAACTTCCAAGGCAGATAAAAATCTCATTTTTCGATTGCATGGCACAAACTTTACCTGTTGTTTTCGGAGGTACTTTTCAGCATGGTCCGAAAACGGTTAATAAGCCTCGTATAGGTCTCTTTAAGATCGGATTGAATAAGTGAGCTCTCCAGGATGATGTCGGAAGGAACGGAAATCTCGCGGAGGGAAAAGTTCCAAATAACGCGGATGCCAGCATCAACCAGTAAGTTAGCTGTAGCTTGTGCTTGATCGGCAGGTGTGGCCACAAGACCAAGTGAAACATGCATACGATCGGTAAGCTCGCCTATCTTGGTTGGATTTAACACCTTAATACCATTAATTTCCTTACCAAGCAGCGTAGGATTTACATCAAATGCGGCAACTATTCGAAGTCCACACTCCACAAAGCCGGGATATCGCATCAACATGTTACCCAATCGACCGGCACCAACCAAAAAAGCTTCGTTGATATGAAAATGCCCCAAAGCTATTTCCAACCGATCAATTAATGTTCCAATGCAAAAAATTTGTCGAACACCATCGTTAATCCCAAGAATAAGCAGATCGTTTGCAATAAGGTCTGCCGGCATATTGAGTGATTCCTCGATATGTCTTAACGAAATGTCGGTTCTACCCTTAATCTTAAGCAACTTAATAAAGCTAAGGAGCGAGTTCATTCTTACCAACAGATCCTGTGGCATTACCACTATTCCCTCATTTGATTGACCATTTTCCATCACATCAAACTTTTTTTAAGTTGAAAAAGCTAAACACTTTTTGATAATTGCAAACGGCATAATGCGACTTCACACTCGTAAAGATAATCGATCTTCGACCCCATGAAAGAGAAAAAACAAGAACAATAAAAATCTTTTTTTAGGCTATTTCCCCGCTGATATTCATTCGTAAGATAAGCCTTAAATAAAAGGTTTGAAGAATTTTCGCTCCCATAGCTAAAAGGGCGTAACAACAATATATCGTTTACAAAACGAATACAAAAAATTAGCCCCCTGGCCGATAAATCGACCAAGAGGCTGGACTTATTTTGGAGAAACAAGTTGCAAGAGGTAAGGTCGCCGCTAATTTGCGCGAAGGTTATATTCAAAATAGCTAGGTTTAACTTTTTCATAACCCAATAACCTACGAAGAATTCTCAACTTCAATAACAATCGGCGTGCCAAGGCACATATATTGCTGTATATCTATCATTTATAGACAATAAACGGAATTAAGAATACTTTTGATTAATGGGTAGGTGTTCAACAAATGAACAATTCACGAGAGTGACGTGTATTAAATTAGGACAATTGAACTATATTAGGACACGCCCATGGAGGAATAAAGTTGGCGACTACTGTAATTCACTTCTTGCACCAGTTCTTTGAATAAGGAACAAATCAAAGAACTACCTATGGTGAACCACAACAACCTTATCAAAAATTAAAGCGAATCTACTCGTTAAGTTTATACCTCTTCATCTTCAGGTAAAGAGTATTTCTACTAATCCCAAGAGCCTTGGCAACCTGCGAAATATTTCCATTTAGGTGCGCAATGGCAGCAGTTATCGCAACTTTTTCCATCTCATCCAAGGTTTGAAATCCGATCGATAAAATGGGATGGTCGGCAACATTAGGTTGAGTTACCTTGGATATAAATGTTCCACCAAGATCAGCCATCTCCTCATTACCATCAAAATTCACCAATTTTTCAATAAAATTCTCCAACTCTCGAATATTTCCCGGCCATGGATACTGAAGCAAACGCTGGTAAAGGTCATTGCTCATTTCCGGAACGCTCTTTTTCAGTCTCAAGGCTTTGGTATGCATGAAATATTTAATGAGCATTGGAATGTCCTCCTTTCGCTCCTTCAGTGATGGGATGGTAATTGGAATAACACTTAGTCGATAGAAAAGATCCATACGAAAACGCCCCTCATCAACCTCCCGCTTTAAATCTCGGTTTGTTGCCGCAATAATTCTAACATCCAGCGGAATATCCTTATCGCCACCAACACGGGTAATTTTGCCCTCCTGAATTGCCCTAAGCAGCTTAACCTGCATCTCCAGTGGAAGATCCCCAATCTCATCTAAAAAGAGGGTTCCCTCATGTGCCAATTCAAATCGACCGGGTTTACCCCCTCTGCGGGCTCCAGTAAATGCACCCTCTTCGTAACCAAATAGTTCACTCTCCATAAGCGACGCGGGAATTGCGCCACAGTTAACCCCAACAAATCCAGCCTTTCTTCTTAAACTAGCAGAATGGATAGACTGAGCAAGTACCTCCTTACCGGTACCGCTCTCACCAAGAATCAGAATAGTGGATGGGCTTTCGGCAACTATTTTGGCATAATCTACAACACGTCGCATGCTATCGCTGTAGTAAATCATATCATCGAAAGTGTAGCGTGCCTTCATCCCCGAAAACTTATTAATAACGGAGTACACACGCTTCATCTCCCTAAATGTGATAATGGCTCCGGTAAGACTACCTTTGTCAGAATCGGAGACAGGAAGAGCATTAACAACAAATTTTACCAACCCCTGCTGTGTTGTAAAGGCAATCTCCTCATCTAAAATTTTCTCACCGCTTAATAGTATATCCTTAATATTGATCCAATCCGGAAGAACATCATTGATCAAATCCAGCTGTTCTGCCTGCAACGAAGTTAGCCCAAGCATACTGGCACCCGCTCTGTTAATTTTTTGCACGTTACCATCAATGTCGGTTGAGATAAGACCATAAGAAAGGTTGTCGACAATGGAGGTAAGCGCCAGGGAGGTATCGGAAAGTTCCTGAGCCACTTTTTGTGCAACCAATTGATGCTCGATAGACTGAACTGCAGCCACCACAAGACCCAATGTATGCGGGTGAACCAAATCGCTACTACCGGTAAGATTCAGAACCGCAACAATATTCCCTGTAGCATCATGTATTGGAGCGGCAGAGCAAGTCCAACCGCGGTAAGCTGTAATAAAATGTTCCTTTGCGGTAATTTGGATAGGGGCATCCTCGGTGATTGCTGTTCCCATAGCATTAGTTCCAATAGATTCCTCATCCATGTATGCACCTGGAATCATATTCAAAACCTTGGAAGCCTCAACTACCTGTTCGTCACCATGTAAAGTTAAAATACAACCGCTACCATCGGTAAGGACTATAATAAAACCGGTGCCTTGCAAAAAATCATATAGATTCTTTACAAACGGCTTTGCAATATCTAAAAGGGTTCGATTTGCAGAAAGCAGGTCTAGGAGCTGACTCTTTTCAAGAATTTTCTTGGAAGCTACCTGATCCTTTTCCACACCCAACTGCCTACTTCGCTCGTGGGAACTTTTGATAATGTCGTCATGCCGTTTTGCAGCCATTCTAACAAATTATGAATATTCTGTACACTATAGCCAACCTTATAGAAACAACAATAATAAGAATGGGTATCAACGCTCAACATTCCATTCGCAAGTTCGCATTTTTCTGTAATTTTACCACCCTCAACTAATATGTTCTACGCCATTGAACGCCGAAATAAGATTAACCGAAGATGGCTCTACGACCTTCTTCTCCAATCAATTCAAACAACACTACCACTCGCAGCACGGTGCCATTCAAGAATCGATGCATATCTTTATCAATGCAGGGTTTCGTCAGCTATGCCATCGAGACTCATTAAAGGTATTTGAAATGGGGTTTGGTACGGGTCTTAATGTGCTGCTCACCCTCATTATGGCAGAGCAGCTGCGGATAACAGTTCAATATGAAACCGTTGAACTATTTCCTCTGCAACCAGAGGAAGCACTAAAGGCCAACTTTCCCTCACTGCTAGGCGGATGGCAAAATGAGTTTGTTGCAATGCACCAAGGAACCTGGAACAAGACAATAGCGCTATCAAATCGATTTTTCATCCGTAAGCAGAAGGTGGATTTAACCACCGTTATTCTTCCAGGCGATATCGACTTAGTCTATTTTGATGCATTTGACCCGGAAACACAGCCACAGCTCTGGACATCCAGCATTTTTCAAAAAATCTATAATGCCATGAGTAACGGTGCCATATTGGTAACATACTCCTCCAAAGGAACGGTTAAAAGGGCTTTACGTGAGGCTGGATTTAAGGTTGAGCGACTACCCGGTCCTCCAGGTAAAAGGCACATGGTAAAAGCCACAAAATTTAATTCTGTTCAATGAGCAAAATAGAACGCGAGAAAAGAACCGTCGGCATAATGATCGGCATATACTGCCGAGGAAAACACAAAACAAAAACATTATGTCCTCAATGCGCAGACTTACTAAAATATGCACAAGCACGTTTAGAACACTGCCCCCATGGTAACAGCAAACCGGCGTGCGCCAAGTGTACAATTCACTGCTACAGCAAAAGCTATCGAGAACAGATAAAGGAGGTTATGCGATACTCCGGACCACGAATAATTTGGGTCTATCCATGGCAGTGGCTAAAACATCTATTAGGTCAATAAAACTCGCCGTGGCAAGCGCTTAACCATTAGGCTCGCAATACTATATAGCCATATAGCAAACATATAATAAAAAAGCATACCCTATTCGCCAAAGGAATGGGGTATGCTTTAATAATTTGAACTCGTCACAAAACCGTTACCAGATTTTCACCCGTAAGCTATCAGGGCGCCACATGGCTTGACCTTCCTTTACATTAAATGTTTTATAGAATGCTGGCATGTTTGATAAAGGTCCCAATACTCTGTATTTCGCAGGCGAATGAACATCAGAAAGAACCTGGTTCGAAATAGCTTCAGGCCGATCATTAATCATCCAAGCCATTGCATAGGCTAAAAAGAAACGTTGATCAGGTGTTAATCCCGCCACAATTTCATTATTCTTATATTGATTCGTCTTTTTAAATGCATCATACCCCATTACAATGCCACCCAAATCAGCAATGTTCTCACCTTGCGTCATGTCGCCATTGATATGAAGGTTTTCAACAGGAACAAATTCATTAAACTGCTCTACAATCATTTTCGTTTTCTTCAAAAAACGAACTCTATCTTCCGGCGTCCACCAATTATTGAGGTTTCCTTGCTCATCGTATTTACATCCCTGATCATCGAACCCATGGGTAATTTCGTGACCAAAAGTCGAGCCGCCAATTATTGAATACAAAATGGCATCATCGGCAAGCTTATGTTCAAATCCGGGAACCAAAATATTACATCCAGGCACCACAATTTCATTGTTCGATGGATTATAATAAGCATTGTACCATTGAGGTTCCATATCCCATTCGGTACGATCGACTGGCTTTCCGTATTTTGCAATCATATAATTAGATTGCCACTGGTTAGCATGCATTACATTACTAACGTAGGAAGTTCGGTCGATATCCATTTTGCTTAAATCTTTCCAATGATCGGGGTACCCAACTTTCATGATTACAGCATCTAATTTTTTTAATGCTTTTACTTTGGTAACCTCGCTCATCCAATCCAGGTTTTTGATTCGTTCAGCATATACCACCTTAATGGCGCTCCCAATTTCGAGCAGCTTTTCTTTAGTGCCTTTTGGAAGATATTCAGCCACATACACCTGTCCGATAAGTTCACCAAGCTCCTTGTCGGTTTCATCCACAACCCTTTTCCATCGAGGCTTCGGCTCTTGAACTCCTCGAAGTGTTGCCGAATAGAAACGGAATGACTTCATATAGGTTGAATCGTCAAGATAAACAGCTAAGCCATTTACAAATTGAAATTTTAGATAATTCTTCCAATCCTTCAATGAATAACTTTTTAGGTAGGTATTCAAAGCATCTAAAAATTCTGGTTGACCAACAATAACGGTATCGACCTTATTCAACCCAACACTCTTAAACAGTAGCGTCCAATTTATATTTGCTGTTTGCTTCGATAGCTGCTCGAGGGAGAGTTTGTGATAATTTTTAAATGGATCACGCGTATCTTCTCTCTTTCGTGATGTCTTTGCCAATGCTGTTTCAATATTTAAAAGACGATCGGCGGCAACTGAAGCATCCTTTTCGTCATACCCCATGGATGAATAGAGCGACTTAACGTATTCCAAGAACCGTTTCCGAACCATTTTTGCCCGATCAGTGGCATCCAAATAATAGCTACGATCGGGTAAGCTAAGTCCACCCTGCGTAATATTTATTGCGTATTTACTGCTTATTCGGTCATCCTGAGCAACATAAAAATCAAAAAGAGGAGCGCTGGAAACCTGATGTATATAGGCTAATTGCTTGATTAAATCGTTAAGAGTAGAAATGGAATCAATCCGGTTTAATTCATTCATTAAAGGCTTCATTCCCTGCCTATTCAGCGATAAGCTGTCCATTCCAGAGAAGTAAAAATCACCAATTTTCTGCTTATTGCTTCCTTTTTTAAATTCAGTAGAAACCGATGACTGACAAATAGATAAAACTTGTGAGTTAATGGTATCCCTAATCAATTGCCACAATCCATTGCCTTGCTCGTTGCTGGGAATGGGATGCTCCTTAAACCATTTTCCATTAGCATACATAAAAAAATCATCTCCCGGGTTAACCGTTGAGTCGATATGGGATAAAAGTGGATCTGCCTCATGGTTAGAATTACTACCATTTTGCATTTTGCAAGAAACAGAAAGAACCACCATCGCCGTGATTATCAGAAATATGACCTGCTTTTTCACAATAAGAATTTTATGTGTTATACATTTTATGAATTGATCATTTCTTGAAGCACCAAATATCATCTTTTTATACTGTAAAAAAACCTTTTTAACAGATGTTTTTAATCGAGAAAACAAAAATGAGGACCAAAATACACCACCAGACTACAGCCCATTGAAGCCATCCAAAAATCACAACAACATATCAAAATGCTAGTCCCAGTGGGCCAACCACGAAGTTGAAATGGAACAAGAGTGTTAAATTGTGTTATGGCTTATTAATCTACCACAATATTTTCGGTGAACAAATACTCGCTATTGAATTTATCTATAACTTTGCTCCTTAAACAGACTAATTAACACATACTTCAAAATGAGAAAAATTGCATTCATTCTTCTTGCAGCCGGTTCAGTAGCAATGACCAGCTGTGGCCACAAGTCAAAGTCTTCTGCGAATTTAAAGTCCGACGTTGACTCGCTCAGCTATGCCATTGGAATTAGCGTAAGTTCTAGCTTTGCTCAGAACGATATTAAAGAAATTAGTATTGATGCTCTTGCTGCCGCTGTATCAGATGTTATGAGCAAAGACAGCACTCGTCCAGTGATGAATCAGCAAGTTGCACAAACGGTGATCCAGACATACCTCATGAAACAGTTTGACATCAAGCACGCTAAAGACATTGAGGCTGGTCAAGAATTCATGAAGAAAAACGGAGCAAAACCAGGTATAGATACCATTAAGGTTTCCTATATGGATCAAACCCCAGGAGGTAAAACCACCCTGAAAACTGCAGTTATGCAGTATGAGGTTATCAAGCAAGGAAATGGTCCAAAACCAAAGGAAACTGACATTGTTAAAGTTAACTATATTGGTAGCCTTATCGATGGAACCAAGTTTGATTCTTCCTACGACAGAAATGAGCCTGTTCAATTTCGTCTTAATGGCGTTATCAAAGGATGGACTGCCGGTCTCCAAAGAATGAACGTAGGATCTAAGTATAAATTCTACATTCCTCAAGAACTTGCCTATGGTCGATTTGGTCGTAATCCCGTTATTCCACCATACGCTACTTTAGTTTTTGAAGTTGAATTGGTAAGTATCGACAATCCAGCAGCTCCAGCACCAACTGCACCTACTGGCAAGCCAATGAAAATGAAGAAATAGTTTGATTCTAAATAGTTAGATTTTCTAGCGCCACTCCAATTAATTGGAGTGGCGCTTTCTTTTACACACCAACGTTGGTTATGATCGAACTATTCCAAATAGAAGATCGTATTGGTTTTGTACTATGTGGCATTTTTTGTTACTTCGTAATCCTTTTAAAGTAAATAATCAAGAAAAACAAAGTATATGAAAACTGCTGAAATCCATACCGAAAAGGGTATTATGAAGGTGAATTTCTTCGAGGAGGATGCACCCAACACCGTTGCGAATTTTATTAAGCTAGCCAAATCCGGATTTTATGATGGGTTGATCTTTCATCGGGTAATTCCTGACTTTGTTGTTCAGGCTGGCTGTCCCAACGGCACCGGCACCGGTGGTCCAGGCTACACTATTAAGTGTGAACTAACCGGGAACAATCAATATCACGACAGAGGTGTTCTCTCCATGGCCCACGCAGGTCGCGATACAGGTGGTTCACAGTTCTTTATCTGCTTCAACAGAGAAAACACCCAGCACCTCGATCGCCAGCACACCGTTTTCGGAAAGGTATACGAAGGACTTGATGTCCTTGACCAAATTCGTAAAGGCGACGAGATTATCAAAATTGAAATAAAGGAGGAGTAACAATGGCCTTAGAAATACAAGGAAAATTTGTACAGCTACTAGAGAAACAGGTAGGAACTGGGCGTAATGGTACGTGGGAAAAGCAGGAGTTTATCCTAGAAACCACAGAACAATACCCCAAAAAGATTTGCATTTCGGCCTGGGGCGATAAGATAAAAGATGTGGCTTCTGTTAAGATTGGTGATATGCTTAAGGTAAGCTTCAACATGGAGTCGAGGGAGTATAACGGTAGATGGTATACCGATATTCGTGCTTGGCGAATTTCCCATGAAGGTGCCGGAACCAATTCATCTTCATCAACGGGTGCCCCTATGGCTGCCCCACCATCTTTTGATGATGTACCCTCCATGGGTGGCGACGAAGAGATCAACGATCTCCCATTCTAAACAATATAAAAACCCCGAATAACATCGGGGTTCTTTATTATATATTTCATCAGCCTATAAAATCTGGCATAAGCAATTACTCCACCTTTCCGCCAATTCGCTGCCTCACCGCCTCAAATAACATAACCGCAGTGGCAACGGAAACATTCAGCGACCCAATCTTACCCATTAGCGGAATCTGCACAATCTTATCGGCTAAGCGCAATATCTCTGGCGAAACACCGGTATCCTCGGCACCCATTACTATTGCCGTTGGAATTTTAAAGTCAATGTCGTAAAAGTTAGAGGATGATTTCTCGTTGGCCGCTACAATTTGAAATCCGCTTTGCTTTAGAAATAGGCATGCGTATTTGAGCAATTTAACTCTACATACTGGAATAATATGAAGTGCACCTGCCGATGTCTTTAGCGCATCTGCATTGATTTGAGCCGATCCTTGTATTGGTATTATAATGGCATCGGCTCCTGCACATTCAGAGCTTCGAGCTATGGCACCAAAATTACGCACATCGGTAATTTGATCCAGCATCACCACAAGCGGAACCTTCCCAGCCTCAAAGAGAGCCGGTATTAAATCCTCCATTTGCGCAAACTCAATGGGCGACATGTAGGCGATTACTCCTTGATGGTTTTTTGTTGTAACCCTATTAAGCTTCTCGATGGGCACCAACGACATGGGGATGTTATTGCTCTTAATCAAATCAATCATCTCGTGCGAGAGATCCCCAATCAGCCCTTTTTTTATCAATACTTTTTCAATGGTTTTACCCGCATTGATGGCCTCAATCACCGGACGAATGCCAAAAATGAGTTCGCCCCTCTCCCTAACATCCTCCTTGGATTCTCTTCCGTAATCTTTTCTAAAATTATTCACGCTACCTACTTTATTAATTTCAAACAACTTAAAATGGCGGGCAAAGATAACCAATCTTGCTAATCCTGTGCATCCTCGTCCTCATCGTCGAAAATAAAAGGTTTGCCATGGCTCCAACCTTGCTGAATAACCAACCACTTTAGATTACTCGATCGCCGATAGTCGAGCACAAAATCATTGGGACTTGCCCCTCCTTGCCGATACACAAAATGAAACCGCGAGGTTTTCTGCCCCTTGCCAGTTCCATAAACCCACACCTCATTGAGCCCATAGCGAAAAATTCGATTAGGCAATCCATAAATCATGAAGACTGCTCCTCTATCAGTTTTCCATCCCTCAAGGTATGACGAAAAAAAGTAGTTGGCCAAGAATAACCTATTGTAATAAATGCGGATAAGTTCTCGAGCACCTTCATGATCACCAGCTCGCGCGAGCCAAAGACTATCGAGCAACAGCTTTTTGTTTCCGCGCAGCAGCAACGAATCGCCAATGTTGGGCTGGATATACACCATCGGAGGCAGCAGTTCCTCATTTGTGACAATTTTAGGAAAGCCAAGGTTGAAATTTCCTATTACAACACCTTTGCCAGGAATGGAATCAGAACAAATGGTATAAACACCTTCATAAGGGAGAGTCAAACTTCTACCCGCTATCTTCCACCTCCACACGCTATCGGCTTCAGGCGGATAGCTTGCTCTATAGGCAATCACCGGTGATTTTGCTTCAGGAAGATTCCTATAGTAAAAAACGTATGCACTATCCAACACCCTCAGTGGATGATCTATCTGCAATGATTGGTTAGGCTTTAACGCAATACCAAAGAGAGGAGAACCATCTGCCAATTTGGTATGATACCACTGTCCTGTATTGTGGTTCATCTTATCCACCATGGAGAGCGAAATGGTTGTACGCTCCCGAAGCACATCAGTAACCAGCAGATTGAGTACATAAACATGCCCAATCTTAGTCCGAAGGATTAGCTTGGTTAAGATGGTTTGCTTGGCGAGGCTATTTTGATTGAGCACTAACGCCACTGTAGCCGTATCTACAACGACCGAACTATCTTTAACGTCGAAAAGTTGAGCGGTTAACTTCACATTTCCTTGCAGTATCGAATCGGGGTTTAGTGTATTAAACAGCACCTCGGTTGGATAGATAGCAACATTCAGTTCTGATAGGCTATCGTTAAGATGAAAGACCTTTGATTCAGGGTGAATTGAGTTGACACCCGGATTATACATATCGGTTAAACGAATGGACTGCTGAACCTTACGGCTTCCAGAACACGATATTAAAAAGGACAGTAGGATTATGGCAAAACCCAACGAAACTCGTCTTGGCAACCTTTTATGTATGCTCATATCTGAATTGGCATTTTACAACATTAGGTCCTATTTTTGAGGCAAGATAATCAAATTTAGACAGTTCGAATATTTAAACTATTCCTCTTTCCTGCTCCAACTTCTCCTTCTCGGCACTAAGCGACTCCCACTCCTTCATTAAATCTTCAACACTCGTTTTCAGCTCATGATAACGCTTAAAAAAATCTACATCAGTATGATTTATTGCATTTTGGCCTGGGTTTGCCATTATTACATCAATTTTGGCAATTTCCGCCTCCGTCTCCTCAATTTGCCTCTCGCATTCCGAAATTTGGGAGGCAACTTTACGAATAACCTTATCCATCTCCTTTCGCTCGGCATACGAAAGTTTATTTTCCGTAAGTGGTTTATCTCCTTGCTGGTTTTGCGCCAATGTTGTTTTTCGTTCCAACTCCTTAAGCGACTCCAACTTACGTCGTTTTAAAAAATCGTATATACCGCCAAGGTGTTCCTTCACCTTCCCGCCACGAAACTCATAGAGTTTATTTACCAATCCATCTAAAAACTCACGATCATGAGACACCACTATCAGCGTACCATCATACTTTTTCAATGCCTCTTTTAAAATATCCTTCGAAAGCATATCCATATGGTTGGTTGGCTCATCGAGTATGAGCAGGTTATAAGGCTGAAACATCAGCTTTGCCATGGCTAAACGTGAACGCTCACCACCCGAAAGCACCTTTACCTTTTTATCGACATCCTCGCCCCGAAAAAGAAATGCACCAAGAATATCCCGAATTTTGGTTCTAATATCGCCAACAGCAATCTGGTCGATGGTATCGAACACGGTCATGTTTCCATCCATCAGGTCGTCCTGATTCTGTGCAAAGTAACCAAGGCTAACGTTATACCCCAATTTAGCATATCCAACGGTAGCATCCAGATCACCAACGGCAATACGCGAAAGAGTTGTTTTTCCCTCGCCGTTACGGCCAACAAAGGCAACCTTCTCACCACGCTCAATTTTCAGGCTCACCTCCGAAAAGATGACGTGGTCACCAAACGCTTTTGTAAGGTTGCTCGCCTCCATCACTATTTGTCCAGAACGAGGTGCTGGCGGAAATTTTATGTGTAAAGCGGTATTGTCTTCCTCATCAATCTCAATTCGATCGACCTTGTCCAGCTGCTTAATCCTGCTCTGCACCTGCACCGATTTTGTAGCCTTGTACCGAAATCGTTCAATAAAATCCTCGGTATCCTCAATCATCTTCTGCTGGTTGCGATAGGCAGAGAGTTGCTGCTCTCGACGCTCCTTTCTCAAATCCACATATTGAGAGTAGGACACCTTGTAGTCGTGTATTTTTCCCAGCACGATTTCAACAGTCCGATTGGTCACATTATCGAGAAATGCTCTATCGTGTGAGATCAAAATTACCGCACCGGTATAGTCCTTCAAATAATCCTCAAGCCATTGAATACTTTCGATGTCGAGATGATTTGTTGGCTCATCGAGTAGGATAAGATTTGGTCGTTGAAGCAATATTTTGGCCAACTCAATGCGCATGCGCCATCCACCCGAGAACTGTGATGTTTGTCGATCAAAATCGCGGCGTTCAAAACCCAATCCTAAAAGGGTCTTCTCCACCTCTCCCTCTAAACCGGCGGCACCAAGAAGCGCATGGCGCTCATTGAGGTCGGAGAGCTTTGCCACCAAACGGCCATATTCAACCGAATCGTAATCGGTTCTATCAGCCACCTCTTTGCTAATTTGACCTATCTCCTGCTCCATGTTCAGCACATCGGCAAAGGCAAGTGATGCCTCCTCCATTACTGTTCGCCCATCCTTCACCTCCATCGTTTGAGCAAGGTACCCCATGGTAACATTGGAAACGCCACTCACGATACCGGAAGTGGGCTTTTGTAGCCCATACAAAATCTTTAACAGTGTAGACTTTCCCGCACCGTTTCGTCCAACCAAACCAATCCGGTCACGCTGATTCACCATAAAAGTGGCCCCCTTGAGGAGGTCGAACCCACCAAAGGAAACCCATATATCACTAATAGAAACCATCTTCGTCCAGCCGTTTAAGCTGCAAAAGTAGCTATTTTGAACGGGATGTTAAGGCATAATGTAACAGGAGAAAATATCCCAGCGGTTATTCGATTTAGGATTAATTAATTCATTTAACACATGAAATGAATTGTTTTTGGTATTAATTTTTATCCTAACTTTACTCCTATCTAACTTAAAATAAAGCCTATGTTTAGCGTTAGTCATTTACACCCACTACTGGTGCATTTTCCTATTGCACTGATAATTGCAGGATTTTTCCTCGAAATATTTCACCTGATCTTTAAAAAAGAAAAATGTCTTTCAAGGGGCGCATATTACCTGCTATTGCTAGGTAGCCTTGGTGCCATAGCAGCCTACCTTGCTGGTGAGTTTTTCACCAACGACTTCGCTGGAGTTGCCGGTGAAGTACAGGAAATTCATGAACTATTTGCAAGCATAACGCTTGGAACAGTAATATTAACCTTGCTGATTCGCCTTTACCTAATGATTAAAAAAAAGGAGGAGACTTCACTCATATGGGTATACTTTGCTTTGTATACGCTAAGTGCAATATTTGTAGGAATTACAGGATTTTACGGAGGGACACTCGTTTTCAGTTACATGATTGGCATATAATTTTTCAACTTTACTAACCTAAAAAGTATTAAAATGAAAAAGTTTGCAATCTTTTCTTTGGCAGCCTTCGCTGCTGGTGCTATGCTCCTGAGCAGCTGTAGTAAAACTACTCCAGTAAAAACCATCGAAAATTTAAAAGCTGGAATTACCGGTGAAACTACAGCAAGTGCTAAATATGCAGCCTTTGCTGCAAAAGCTCGTGCCGAAGGTTATGACACCATCGCCAAGATGTTTGATGCGACATCCAAGGCTGAAAGTATTCATGCGAATAACCACATGGCTGCATTAACTAAGCTAGGAGTTGAATTCACAGCAAAGGCAGATTCATTCGCAGTTAAGACCACTAAGGAAAACCTGGAAGATGCCATCAAGGGTGAAAATTATGAGAACACCTCAATGTATCCCGAATTCATTAAAGTAGCAATGGCGGAGAAGGTGCCCGAAGCTATTACATCTTTCACGTGGGCGTTCGATACAGAAAAGAAGCATCAAGTTTTTTACCAGAATGCACTCGACGTTCTCAACAAAACGAATTCTGAAACCGGTTTGCCTTTTGCTTGGGCAGTTTGTCCAAAATGCGGCAACACATACGATGCAGCCCACATAGACGATTTCTGCGCTTTCTGCCAAACACCAAAGGAAAAGTTCATCATGTTCTAAAGTTGTAAACCTGCAACTAAAATAAAGCCCCGAAGAGCAATCCTCGGGGTTTCTTTATTAGCAACAACAAACTGTTTACTACTCAAAAATCATATCTCAGTCCAATAAAAAAGGTTCGGCCCCGACTATAGGTCGATAGGAAAGTCTTTTCGGTATAGCCAAAAAGATTATCGATACCGGTTGATAGCGTTAGCTGCTTATAAAAGGTTTGCGAAATGGTGAAATTTGCCATAAAATAATCATCCAACATTATTGGATAGCTTTGGTAGGTAGTTTGATCAAAATACTCCTGTTCCATTTCACCCAAATACTTTACTTGTAAATTTGCATTAAACCTATACAATCCTTTCAAAAAGAGATAGTCGAAGTTTAACCTAGCAGAATGCTTTCGTGTACCAAACATCTGGAGGCCAGTCTCCTTATCCTCAGAATAAACAAAGCTATATCCTCCTGAAACGCCAAAACTACGGTTTAACCTATAGTTCATCAAGAAATCAATTCCCCTAACCTCTACTTTTCCATAGTTGGCATAGGTATAAGTATAAACTCCATTATTTACTCCAACATATTGGTCATCTATCATATCGGTAATATTATTTCGATACATCGACAACGAAGCATTAACCTTTGCATTACTATACTCTACGGATAAATTAAGATAGCTTGAGTTTTCCGGTGAAAGGTTTGGATTGCCATAGATAAACAGAGGATAGCCACTTGGTATACGATATTGGATATACAAGTCTTTTAAACCAGGGGTTCTATAGCCTGTTCCAAAACCACCTCGAAACGAAAATCGAGATACTTTATACATCATGCTGGCTTGATAAGTGGCATGATTTCCAAAGGCCGAATTGTTGACAAATCGTCCACCAGCAATCAGAGTTAGGTTATAGGGTAGCTTAACTTCATCCTGGATAAAGGCTTCCACGTTGGAGTAGCTACGATTGCTAATACTATCGCGTGGAGAATTCAACTTTTCATTAACGCCATCAACGCCAATCACAATTTTTTGATATTGACCAACTGAAGATGCATACTGCGATTTCCCCTCATAGTAGCGATTGTCGTACTGAAGTGACTTGCTATCGCTACCAATAGATTGTGGAATAAGATCGTAAGTTTTGTAGCGATCACTGAGCATGGAGGCCTCCAACTTACCATCTTTTCCTATCAACCAACCTACCTTGCCAGAGTAACTAAAATCATCGTTTCTCTTATCAAAGCTCGAGGGACTTGTTTGATCTAACCTTTTTGTGTAGAAGGTGGCATTCGCTGAAACTTCAAGCCTTGGTGTAAGGTTATAAAACAAATTTTGAGTATAGCTGTGAGAATTATTCGCCTCCAAAGTCTTTCCAGGAACACTAGGTTGAAGATCGTAGCCATCGGTCGCTTTGTAGTCGTATACACCATCGAGCCCTAATTTACCCAACTTGGCGCCAATATAGGCTCCAACATTGCGATCGCCATAAGCACCAAAACGGCTAATTAAGCTGGTTTCAAAGGGTGCGTTAGGCTTACGCGTAATAATGTTAAACACTCCACCAATAGCGTTAGATCCATAAAGGGTACTAGTAGCTCCCCTGACAAATTCAATGTGGTCAATATTCACAAGGTTTAATCGTGAATAGTCAATATCGCCCTTGGTATCACCAGCAATGCGTTCACCATCGACCATAAAAAGGGTGTATTGCGGACTAAGCCCCTGAACCTTTAATGAGGTTCCATTATCGGCTTGCGCCACCTCAACACCTGGAATAGCAAGTTCAATGAGTGAGGCAACACTTGGCACAGAGGTTTGTTGGATAACTGAGGATGGAATCACCTGCGTGATTACCGGTGTTTGCGAGAGCGATCGCTCCGTTTTAGTGGCAGTAACCACCACATTTTGAATATCGTAAGCAACAGGCTTAAGTGCAATATTCAACCCTGACGATGGGGCCATCACCTTAAGTTCCATGGTTTGATACCCACTGTAGCTAACCTGAAGTTGGTAACTACCATTGTTTACCTTAAGAGCAAAGTTACCATCTCTTCCGGAAGCGGTACCAAGAAAGGTGCCCTTAACCAGCACGTTGGCACCAGCAAGTGGCAGGTGTGTTTCCTCATCAACAATTACCCCCAATACCTGAACCTCCTGGGCAAAGCCGCTAAATGAGAGCAACAATAATAGTACAAAAAAGAACTTCTCTTTTATTTTCATTTTGTATAGTCATATATTAGCAAAAACGAATATTCAATGCGCTCATATCAATTTTTGATATAACCACGCCAGTGAAGTTATATGAGCAATAAACTCAACCTTCAACCTAAACTGAACTTGGAATTGCTAACACATAGGAGGGCCACGTTTCTCAGGGGAAATAATAAACGTGGATGATAAACATAAGGCAGGCTCAGACGCCCTACTCTCAAATAAAATGCATCGTAAGCACAGAACCTTTTCGGCCAGTGATAAAGCATAAGTCGAATGAGAGAAATGAAATGCGTTTGGTGCATTTTTTACGGGAGCCTGTTTGTCAAAGGTCACCGTTATGGATGAAGCGTGCTCACTTTTGGTTAGGTTACCAACAAACATAGCCTTTCCAAAAACCACCCAAGAAAAGGCAATGGCTAAAATATATGGTAGGAAACTTCCAGAAACACCAACAAAAAACATCAACTTCTACTTTGTTGCCTTAAAACACCACAAAGGTAAAAAGGTTGGTGAAGTTTATATGCTTTATAGTAGGTTTAAATTTTTGTGCTTCAAATTTCTTCACTGGCTAATTAGTTACACCAATGCCTGAATTCATTAATTGTTTTCTAAAGAATTTTGCTGAATTGGAACCTATTGTTGATTCACTATAAAAAAATAACCTTAAGCCCTTTATCTACCTTCAACTTGTCATAATTCTGAGCCCGGAGCAGCTGCCCCTGACCCAGAAATACGACCAAAAATAAAATTGATTTTCGAACCATTCCAAAACCTAATTCAGAGCAAAATTTATGGGGAAGGTAAAACCTACCCTAACCTTCTTGCCTTTTTGCTCGCCGGGAATCCAATTAGGTGCACCTTTAACTACCCTTAAAGCCTCAGCATCTAGATACCTATCAACTCCTCTGATAATTTTTATACCCGACATTGAACCATCGACTTCCACAACAAAGGATATAAATACCTTTCCCTGAATTTGCTTATCCATCGCATCCTTCGGATATTTCAGGTTATCGGCAATATACTTTTGAAACCCCTCTGTTTTAGCCAAACCTTTATAGGGAAAGCTGGGCATTTTTTCCACTATAAAAAAAACTTGTTCCTTATTGCTTGAAGAATTCTGGACGTTTGCAACCTTTGAATCCGTTGTCACTATAGTAGAATCCGGTGCAGTTGGCGGTGGTGGCGCAATCATTCCTGCAACCTGCTCCTTTGGTGCATTGTTAGAGCACGAACTAGTGCTAAAGATGAATACCAGCAGTAGCATTGCGGGAACTACCAGCAAATACTTTAACGCCGAAATTTGAGTTGACCTCTCTTTCGTAATCATAGCTAATCGTTTTAAAGTTAAAGGTTTATTAAAGCCGGTGCTCAATGCCGGTGCAAATCCAGGCATGGAGGTTTCCAGCATTAGCCTGATGTAATCAGCAGAACCGGCGCCGTGTTCCTTAGATATACTGTCGGCTTCGAACTCATGCACCTCCCTAAGCGATTTGAGTAGCAACCAACTAAACGGATTTAACCACCATACGCTACAGATAATGGAAGCCAAAAGCACATCGGCCGAATGAAACTTTTTGACGTGAACTGTTTCGTGGTGCAAAACCGTATTTAGATGGTTTTCATCATATCGATTATCAGGAACATGAACAAAGTGAAAAAAGGAAAATGGTGTATCAAAGTGGTTTCCCTTTACCACAATTAAGTCGGGAATGGAAGTCGATAATCGCTCCTCCCGCCTCAAACGAAGCAACACTTTTCCTATATGAAAAAACAATAGTGCAAGTAAAAGAACAGTCATTATCCAGTAGCCAAAGCTGAGCAAGACAACAACTCCTATATGAGTTTCGAAACCACTGCCGTAAACGGTGACCATTGGTATTGCTTGAGTAATATAGCTCATGCCTCTGTTTACGCTGGAATCGGCAGGGAGCAATACGTGCACAAAGGGCAACACAATTGAAAGTCCAAAGGAGAACAATAGGTATATTCTGCTTATGGCAAAATGGGTCTGGTTGCGAAGCCATAAAGCATACACCATCCAGAATGCGGCCATAAATAGGCTCGACTTAATAAGGTAAATGAAGTAACCGTTCATCACTTCTGATTTTTTTGCTTTTCAATTTCCGAATTCATGAACCGCACTATCTCCTCCATCTCCTGCACCGAAAGGTTTTCCTCCTTGGCAAAGAAGGATACCATCTGCTTGAAGGAGTTGCTGAAGTAGCCCTTTACAAAACCTTTCATGTGATTTTTGGAGTAGTCCTTCTTTGATATTAATGGAAAATACTCATAGGTTTTTCCATACGCATTATGCTCCACAAAACCCTTCTTTTCTAGAATCCGAACAATGGTGGATACCGTGTTATAGGCAGGTTTGGGTTCTGGAAACTTTTCGAGAATATCTTTTACAAAACCCTTCTCCAACTTCCATAAAACCTGCATTACCTCCTCTTCGGCCCGAGTTAACTCTTTATGCTCATCCATGATGATGACTTTTGTGCAATATACAACTATGTTTTTAGTTTGTCAACTAATTAATTAGTTATTACGAAAATAAAAACACATTATATTGACTATGTAGCATATAGCAATAATAATGAAGATGAAAGTGCAAATGAAATATTTAAAAGGCGTGTGAAGCCCAAGCTTTAAGAGACTCCTTAGAGAAAATCCTTTGGGGATAGGCTCGACCAACCACAATATTTCCGCCAATTTTGATTACTGGAAATGAAACAACAAACTTTGTGTTAATACCATCAAGCATCATCGGGGCAATTCTTAGGTCGAAAATCCAAAGCGTATCACCATCGACCTTGACAACATACTGCCCTTGGGTGAATCGAACAGCGCGCATTACTTGCTTATTGCTAACATATTGCTGTAGCAGTTCCCAACGTTTAGAAAAGTTGGTAAAATGCCACTCTCCCTGCTCGGCAATACCTCTATGTGCCAACACAAAGTTGCTATCGGTTTCTCCAACTACCTGCCAAGCAAGTATTGATAGCGGCAACGCCCTAACGTGTATCGACCTCACAGTAATGCCTGCCTGAACAAATTCGTGTTGAGCTTTTGCTTTAACCTCCTGCTGAAATAGCATGCCAATTACCATATAAACTAAGGTATAAGCCAACAACCACCTAGCAATACTCCATCGATTTCGCATCTTAAAAAAGATCAACCCAATAGTAAAGACAAGAAGCGGTAACGTTATGATCAGATCAACCACACCTAGCACTCCCAAAGAAACCCGGTAGTTGGAAAAGGGAAGGAACAGGGCGGTACCATAGGAGTTGAAGCTGTCGATAAAGATGTGGGAAAACCAGGCTGCCATGCAGACCTTTATCCACAGCAATTTATTATTGTCCTTGAACAACTTCCAAGCAAACAGTCCCAACAGCGGCGATACAACCAGCCAAAAAAGCAGAGAATGAGTAATGCCACGGTGAAACATCATTGCCGATGCCGATGTAAGAAATGGCTGAACAGCCACATCGAGGTCGGGTAAAACGGCAACTACCGCACCAACCAAGGCCACCTTCTTTCCCAATTGTTTACCGCCAATAGCTTCACCCATGGCCGCACCAATCACCAAATGGGTTACTGTATCCATAACCAACTCTTTACGCTGCAATTTAGAAATTTATTATCGGTATAGAGCCTTATGCCAACAAATCCTATCGAAGAGATTTGCCAAATCCTCCTATCTTTGCAGCAAAATAAAGATTATACAGGTGAGAAGAAATAAAGAAAAGCCCTTGTTTGAAAATGTGCTAATTACCGACGTTGCAGCCGAAGGCAAGGCATTGGCAAGGGTAAACGATAAAGTGCTATTTGTTCCCTTTGCTGTTCCTGGTGACGTAGTAAACGTACAGGTTACCCGCAAGCGGACGAGCTACATGGAAGGTTATATTACCGAATATGTAAAGCTTTCGCCAATTCGACAGGAGCCATTCTGTGAGCACTTTGGCACCTGTGGTGGCTGCAAGTGGCAGTTTTTGCCCTATGCAGAACAGCTCAACTTCAAGCAAAAACAGGTTGAGGACCAGCTGGTGAGGATTGGAAAGTTGACATTACCAGCTATTAGCCCTATTCTAGGTTCCGAAAATACTACTCACTACCGAAATAAATTGGAATACACCTTCTCCAACCGCCGCTGGATTAAAAAAGATGAAAGTAGAGAAGAAGGCTTAGCGAAGGATACCCGTGCACTGGGATTTCATATTCCAGGCATGTTCGATAAAATTCTAGACATTCACACCTGCTACCTCCAACCAGAACCATCCAACTCCATAAGGCTAGCAGCACGCGAGTGGGCCATTAACAGCGAAGCCGATTTCTACGATAACCGAAGTCACCAAGGATTACTCCGAAACCTCATCATCAGAACCTCCGAAACGGGTGAAGTGATGGTGATTGTGGTTTTTGCATACAACCACGAGGAACATATACAAGGGTTGCTCAACCACCTAAGCCAAAAGTTCCCATCGATAACCTCCTTACAATACGTAATTAACCCTAAGCTAAACGATACCATCAACGACCTTGACGTGATAGTTTTTAAAGGCAAGGACCACATGATGGAAAAGATGGAGGACCTTTTCTTTAAGGTTGGACCTAAATCGTTCTACCAAACCAATAGCAAACAGGCATATCGGCTATACTCCGTTGCGCGTAAGTTTGCCGCACTAACCGGCAATGAAATTGTTTATGATCTCTACACCGGTACTGGTACCATTGCCAACTTTATCGCCCACCATGCAAAAAAGGTGATAGGTATTGAGTATGTTCCAGAGGCCATTGAAGATGCTGTTGAAAACTCAAAAATCAATGGCATAACCAACACTAAATTTTTTGCTGGGGATATGAAAAATATACTTCAGCCGGGATTTATGAAACAACATGGATATCCCGAAGTAGTAATTCTTGACCCACCTCGCGCAGGAATCCATGCCGATGTTGCCGAAAATATTTTGCTCGCCCGACCACTAAGGATCGTCTACGTTAGCTGCAATCCGGCAACTCAAGCACGAGATTTAGCATTACTGAGTGAAAGCTACAAGGTTACAGCCGTTCAACCAGTGGATATGTTTCCACACACTCACCATGTGGAAAATGTGGTCAAGTTGGAGCGAATTGAAAAATAGCATGAACCAACAATCACATTCAAACAGGCTATCCTTCCTTTCAGCCTTATGGTTATGGCTCGAAATGGCAGTGATTTTTGTGGGAGGACCATTGCTTTATCTTTTTAACCTGCTCCCCGGACACAAGTCCATACCGTTACTGGGAGTATTCACCGTAGGACTAATCTATCTCGTTGCAAACAAAAATTTCAGCAAAAAAAAACTTGGGTTTAATGGTTTCAGGGAGTGGAAAGAGCTACTCCTGAAATCCCTATTGGTGGCAATTGTGCTAATCACGATCACGGTGATATTTGAACCTCAAAATCTTTTTATTCTTCCACATACAAACCCTCTACTTTGGGGATTAATCATAATTTTTTACCCCATCTGGTCGGCACTAACTCAGGAGCTCATCTATCGGCCGTTCTTCTTTTCTCGATATCAAAGAATTATTGGCTCACGAAGAGCCATACTGCTGTTAAATGCCCTTCTCTTTGCCTTTTTACACATCATATTTAGAAATTGGATTGCTATTGTTGGCGCATTTATAGCAGGTCTCTTTTGGGCAAGAAACTACCAAAAGAATCAATCCTGGCTAGCGGTTACCCTAGAGCATGCAATTTGGGGTAATTTACTATACACCATTGGGCTTGGACACTACTTTTATGTGCCCGACTTTTAACATTCTCTGTAAGGTGATGGAAAACTAAAAACGGGGTTCTGAAAATTCAGCACCCCGTTATCTATTGTGACCAAATTAACTATTTCTTCTCGTAGGTTTTTGGGTCGACGGACGAAGGCGTCCATCCATTCAGAAAATCGACAATTTTCTCAACACTATATCCCTTACCCTGCTCAAGATAGGAGGAATTCTGAGTATGGATACGCTTCCCCTCACCATTTAAAATAACAAATACGGGAAAGCCAAAACGCTGTGGAAAATCGAGCTGTTCCAATACTACCTCATTCTTATTCTCCTTACTGTAGTTAACCCTAACAACAACAAAATTCTTCGTCATTACATCTTTAATAGCAACAGTGGTATCGGAAAGTGCATGAAAGCGCATACACCATGGGCACCAGTTACCTCCAACCTGAATAAATACATTTTTCCCTTCAGCTTTGGCCTGTGCCACAGCTTTTTGAATTTCAGTCTGAGCATCAGCAGTTGGATTATAAACTAGATTCTGAGAAAATCCTGCTACGGTTATGGCAGCAAGAAACATGAAAGCCACTATTTTTTTCATACCTGAGTTTTTTGTTTTTAAACGAAATATTACACCATAGGTCAAACTTAAACTGTATTTGAACATTGCTTATGACGAATATACACATCGATTAGTTTAACTTAGACAATATGAAAGTATCGTTCAACACGGTTATATTCTAAAAAACGATATACTTGTAAAAAACTAAAAGTTCAGCAATCAAAATAAATCAAAATAGATCAACCATGAAAAAAGTAATTACAATTTATTTCTTGCTTCTTACAATTCCATTTTGGAGTATGGCCCAGCAAGAGATAACCCCCGAAACATTGTTTAAAATTAAACAGGGCTATAATTCCAACGACCCAGCCACCATTGCTCTCACCAACGCCCTTACCAACAATGATGTAAAAAAACTTACGGTCAATCGTGAAAACGAAGGAAAGGTCGACAGCTACTTTAAGTATAAGGTAAAAATTAAGGGTATTACCGACCAAAAAAGTTCTGGTCGCTGCTGGATGTTCACTAGTCTTAACGTTTTCCGACCAGCTGTAATGGATAAACTCCACATATCTTCCTTTGAGTTTTCGGAGAACTACCTCTACTTTTACGATATTCTTGAAAAGGCAAACCTCTTTTTGGAGAATACAATGGCTACTGCAGCCAAGCCAATAGATGACAGGTTGGTAGACTGGTATTTCAAATCGCCAATTGATGATGGTGGTGTGTGGAATTCGTTTGTAAACCTGGTAAAAAAGTATGGCTTAGTGCCCAAAGAGGCCATGCCCGAAACCAATAGTAGTAACAATACCTCAAAAATGATTTCGGCCATCACCACTAAGCTGCGAGAAGATGGTATTGACCTCAGAAACATGATTAATAGTGGCAAAAAGCTTACCGATGTTAGAAAGACAAAGGTAGAGCAGCTTTCGGAAGTTTACCGAATGCTTGCCTTGAATCTAGGTGAGCCACCAACAACCTTCCAGTGGAGATACCAAACTACCAACGACACCATTTCGCCACTAGAAACCTACACGCCACAAGAATTTGCTAAGTCGGTACTTCCGGAACTTAACCTCAACAACTATGTGATGTTTATGAACGATCCAACTCGGCCCTACTATAAACTATACGAAATTGAGAACTACCGGAATGTAGAAGAAGGCATTAATTGGAAATACATTAATCTACCAGCCGATGAACTAAAATCCATGGCGTTAGCTTCTGTAAAAAATAACGAACCACTCTACGGCTCATGTGATGTTGGCAAGCAACTTAACATGGACAATGGCACGCTCGACATTAACAACTACGACATTCAATCGCTTTATGGTGTTAAGTTTGGTATGGATAAGAAAACACGTATAATAACACACGAAAGCGGTTCATCGCACGGAATGGCGATTGTTGGAGTAGATGTGGACAGCACAGGGAAAACCACTAAGTGGCAATTTGAGAATAGCTGGGGAGCAACAGCTGGCCAAGATGGCTTACTCGTGTTTACCGATGATTGGTTTTCAGATTACCTGTTTAGGCTCGTGGTTAACCAAAAATATATTCCAGAAAACATTAAAAAGATTCTCGTTCAAAAGCCAACAATGCTACCACCATGGGATCCAATGTTTTAATAGTAGCAATAATATAATAAAAAGGGAGGCTATGCCTCCCTTTTTTACCTTAAACCCTATGAAAAATACTTTTATTCCTTTTTGTTAAGCAAAGATATAAACTCAATCAGCTAAGACGATTTAACCAATGTTAAAAAAAGTTAGAATATTCATTTTGAACTAACAAAAAAGGGGGTGCTTCACAGCGACCCCTTTTACCCAAAACCTAAAATCTCATAAACCTAAAACCTAACCTATGAAAAATCCTAAAAGTATTATCGTGAATTCTTGCTCTTATTTTACATTACAAAGATACCCTAACAATCAGCTAACTCGTTTTAACCTCAGCTAACCTTAGCTATATGGTTTTTGAACCCTATTAAACAAAAAAGGGAGCGCTTCACAGCGGCCCCTTTTACCCAAAACCTAAAATCTTAAAAACCTAAAACCTAACCTATGAAAAAAATCCTAAAAGTATTATCGTGAATTCTTGCTCTTATTTTACATTACAAAGATACCCTAACAATCAGCTAACTCGTTTTAACCTCAGTTAACCTTAGCTATATGGTTTTTGAACCCTATTAAACAAAAAAGGGGCGCTTCACAGCGACCCCTTTTACCCAAAACCTAAAATCTCATAAACCTAAAACCTAACCTATGAAAAAATCTAAAAGTATTATCGTGAATTCTTGCTCTTATTTTACTTTACAAAGATACCCTAACAATCAGCTAACTCGTTTTAACCTCAGCTAACCTTAGCTATATGGTTTTTGAACCCTATTAAACAAAAAAGGGAGCACTTCACAGCGACCCCTTTTACCCAAAACCTAAAATCTCATAAACTTAAAACCTAACCTATGAAAAAAATCCTAAAAGTATTATCGTGAATTCTTGCTCTTATTTTACTTTACAAAGATACCCTAACAATCAGCTAACTCGTTTTAACCTCAGCTAACCTTAGCTATATGGTTTTTGAACCCTATTAAACAAAAAAGGGAGCGCTTCACAGCGGCCCCTTTTAAACTCAAAACAACCTAAACTTAACCTATGAAAAAAAATTGTGAAAATTTTCTTTTACCTTAACGATACAAAAATAGCGCTTCAAATAGTTAACACGTTTTAACCACAGTTAATCAGAGCTATATCTTTGTAAAAGCAAATCATAAAACAAAAAAGGGGCGCTTCACAGCGCCCCCCTTTTACTAACCAAAACCTAAAATTCAATAAAACCTAAAACTTAACCTATGAAAAATAAACCTATGAAGTCTAACTTTTAAAAAGGACCAAGGGCTTTAAATATCTTTCAACCTTGTTCATTATAGTAAACATAGAAACTGACTAATTTGATTCATTTGATTGATGAAAAATAGCTTAACGTTGACTAAAGAATACATTTATTAGTATAACGGTAATCTTACACTGTAGGCTAAAACTGATCAACAACGATTCTAAATAATTACCATTTTTTTCATTTCCCCAATGGTTAGAAATTGGCAAAAGATTTAAATATGTTGAACCACCAGCATTGTCGTGTGTTTAACAAATAAAAGACATGAAAACCATACGATTTAAAACAACCATAAAGTGCAACGGCTGCGTTGCAGCGGTGGCGCCATTTTTAGATCAGGAAGGGTTAATAAAGAGCTGGAAAGTGGATCTTATCCATCCAGAAAAAACGTTGGAAATCATTGCAGATGAATCGCTTGATCCGAAGAGGGTCAAAGAATTAGTATCGCTTGGTGGCTACCATGCAGAACAAATAGATTATTGACTTTTAAAGGTAGCGAGGATAATCTAAAAAGGTTCTATTCAAAAAGTCCTTCATCTCTCAAAAGCAATAAGATAGCATTTTGAGGTACAATCAGATACTTTTCATGCTGAAACTCCACTTCATAAGTATTTTCCTGAATAAAAACGGCTAAGTCCCCCTCCTTCGCCTGAAGTGGAAAGTATGATCCATTTTCCTGCTTCTTCCAAGATTCCTGCGCTTCATTTAGAGAAGGAATGGGATAACCGGGTCCAACCTTAACAACATATCCACTCTGAACCTTCTGCTTTTCCTCCACTCCAGGAGGCAAAAAGAGGCCACTCTTAGTGCGATCTTGCGGAGTTTTTGGTTTTACAAGCACTCTATCGCCTACGACTATTAACTTATCAAGATTCGTAACCTCAACCATTGAAAAAGAAGGACTAATATGATATTAAAAACTTATTGGTATTACAAAATCAATTGCAAAGTTAGATTTTAATGCCAAAGACCAACACGTCATCTACCTGAATTTGATTGCCCTTCCATCGCTCCAGAGAATTCCTTAACAATTCACCTTGGCTGGCGATGGGACGATCGTAAAACGAGAATAGCATCTGTTTGAACCTTGTGGGGCATAACTTTTTACCCTCCGTTCCCCCGAACTGATCAGGGAATCCATCAGAGAAGAAATAAAGCACATCACCCTCCATCAACTGCACCACGTTGTTCGTGAATGGCTTCATGATTTGATAGTTACCAATTGGCATCCTATCAGGCCAGAAATCTTTTAACCGTGGAATTCCGGTTTCGTCCTTTCGAACAAGATAGAATGCCTGATTTGCCGCCGCATACTGCATCGTTCTCATATCGTCATCAAAAACTGCCAATACCATATCCATCCCATCAGACGGGTCGGTCATATCTCTCGATGGTTGCAGTGAAGAAATCAGGTAATCGCGCAATTCATCTAAAATCTCGCTGGCAGTTTTAATCTCCTCTCTTTTAATAATTTCATTTAGCAACGCAATGCCAAGCATACTCATAAAACCACCTGGAACACCATGGCCCGTGCAGTCGGCTACAGCAAGCACACGGTATTTACCTACACGAGCTACCCAGTAAAAGTCACCACCGACTATGCTCTTGGGTTGATTAAAAACAAAGGAGTTGGGGAAGAGTTGAGTCACGGCCTCCATTGATGGTAATGCTGCAGATTGTATTCGTTTGGCATACTGTATCGAATCCGTAATCTCCTTTTTTTGTTGCGTGAGAACATCTCGTTGTATTTGAAGTTCATCACGATGGCTTGTCGTTTCCTCGTGTTTTTGCTGCAATTCCCAAGCAAGGTTGGCTAAAGAATTCCGTTGATTCTCTATTTCATCGCGCTGTGTAGCAATCTCCTCACTCTGTTTCTCAATTTCCTTATACTGATACTGGAGCAAACGAGTGGCTTTCATTTTTTTCCGATAAAAGAAAATAATGATAGTAATGGAAAACAGCAGAACAAATATGAATAGGACCAATAAGTTTCGAACAAAAATCAGATTTTGACTATGCTCCTTGCTCACCGCATTCTCCTTTTCTTGCCTCGTTTTTGCCGCATACTGCTGCATCTCCATCTTCCAAATCATTTCTGATTCAGCCATTTGTTGATTGCTCTCTTGACTAAATATACTATCGTGTAAGGTGTTAGATTTCTTATAAAAGGCAATAGCTTGCTTAAGATCACCTATCTTCTCAAATGCTTTTGCAAGGATTGTGGATGCAAATTCTTCTTGCCTCAAAGCCCCAAGGCTATCGCTCAACCGTACTGATTTCTTACCCCACACAATTGCTCGGGCGTAATCACCCTTCTCGTAGTAGAGCTGGGCCATACTTTGATATATAGAAGCAACACTACTCCTGTCCTTTAATCGCTGCTTTATTTGCAAAGCCATTTGCAAGTTTACAAGGGCTTTCCCAAACTCTTTAAGGTTACCAAAGAGCAAGCCGAGGTTATTGTAGAGCATAGAAGCTCCTTGCTCATCACCAACGGATAAGAAATATTTTAGAGAATAGGAATAGTGGGACAACGCATTTTCATACATTCCTTTTCCCGAAAAATAATTACCAAGGCTGTTGCTTATATAGGCAAGATAAAGTTGATTATTAATGGCATGTGCATATACCGAGGCGGTATGGTAAAAATCCAAGGCCTGTTTACCTTCTCCCCTTTGGTTAAGTACCAATCCAAGATTGTAAATTGAAGCCAACATAGAAAGGGTATCCTTAAGGCTATAGGCTATTTTATAGCTGCGCAACAAATGATCGTATGCCTTAGAGTAGTTGGCCTTATTGTAGTAGATACGACCAATGCTATTTAGCGATTTTGAGATACCCAAAGAATCACCCATGCGTTCTCTAATCTGCAAAGATTCAAAACCCTGTTTTAGCGCAGTATTAAAATCGCCAATATTAGAATAGGCGACAGCCATATGAAATAAAATTGCTGCAACCTGTTTCTGGTTATTTAATTCTTTTGCAATGATCAACACAGAATCCGCCAACATCAGCGATTCCTGCTGAAATCCATTTTGCTGGAGCGAATCAATAGTTCGTAAGGAATGCTCAACAATCAAGGAATCCTTTATAACACCATTGAAACCACGGGTCTGTGCTAATGACTGACTCATCGCCAGACTACAGCATAAAAAAACACCGACTATGGTTACTCCTTTTTTTAATAATACTAGCATATAATGTTGCGGCAAATGTGATAGCAATTTACAAAAAGATTAATCCAAAACGTTCAATATAGCGGTGATATTGAACAATAAAAAAGTTACTGGTAAAAAAGTTCGACAAGGCAACTAAAATTCAACGTTTTATTGGCTTTTCAATCCATTACCTATGACTGACAATAACCATTCCTCAAAACGTAATGGGTTGCAAAAATATGCATTTTTTACTACCTTTGAAATATTTGGGTGTATTGACAAGAATCTTGATGCAACCTGCACCGGTAACACCCTATGATTCATAGAACGCTAGGACAGTAAGTCCCAATATTGCAGCTTGTATTAATGCAAAAAGAGCAACACCTACAACCGAAACGCCAACGTTTTAGTGAACGACTCGACTATTAAATATGCATAGTTTATACTAATATAAATACAGTATCTGATGCCGTTGTATCATCCAAAAAAAGTTGCTATTGACGAATGTGCTCACCGTCTTCTACAGCAGTTACTCGACGAGAATCCTCGCATAAAGGAGATCTATGCCACTGCAAACAACGATGGTGAAGCCAAAGCAATGCTGCAAAACTGGGCAATGGAGATTCTAGCCGAAAATCCCACTGCATTTCGATACTACACACACGAAAAAAAAGGAAAAGAAGCCTTTGAACAACTTAGGTGGGAAGATTTTGCAGCCATTCGAATTCTGGACTACATCGACAATGCAGGGAGGGAAATAGATAACCCTTACCGGAAAGATACAATTAACGTATCGGACCCCTTCAAAATTCTTTGGTGGGCAATAAAACAGAATAAGAGTGAGGCAAAACCTCCATTTTTTCAAGACCTTATTTTTCTTTTTCGGCAACTCACCCAGCAGCTTCCTGCAACAAAACCAACCAAAGAGAACGTTCTTCAATGGATGAACCGTTGGGAAACGGGACTGGATGAGGAACTCATCTTGATCAGAAAAAAAAACAAAGCACGTATTATCGAACTGCTCATTCAAAAAATAAATCGCAATGAACTTTCCGATACAAAATACAACTTTCCACCCAACTGCAACCACCTTGAAAAGGTTGTGCTAATGAATGAATGGTGGAATGAACACCTTTTCCATCTTCGATTTGCCGTTCGCTCCCCACAACAATTGAACGAGTTATTGGGCAATTCACTCGATAGTGATACGCTGCAGCTGTTGGAAAAAGCAGAGGCAAAAGGCATTCCTTTTTTTGTAAACCCCTACTACTTATCGCTACTCAACACCGATACAGATCAATTATATAGCGACCTTGCCATTCGCCACTATGTAATATACAGCAAGCAGCTTATCGATGAATTCGGACAAATTGAAGCCTGGGAAAAGGAAGATATGGTAGAACTTGGAAAGCCCAATGCTGCCGGATGGCTTCTACCTTCCACGCACAGCATCCATAGGCGATATCCCGAAGTTGCCATTTTTATCCCCGAAACTATGGGAAGAGCTTGCGGTGGACTTTGCTCCTCGTGCCAACGGATGTATGATTTTCAGCGAGGAAACCTAAACTTTAACCTAGAAAAACTTACCCCTAAAGAGAAGTGGGAAGATAAGCTTACACGACACCTCTCCTACTACGAATACGACACCCAGCTGCGCGACATTCTCATCACCGGCGGCGATGCACTAATGAGCCGGAATGCCTCACTAGAGAGAATTCTTGAGGCTGTGTATCAAATGGCATGGCGTAAAAGGGAGGCCAACAAAAAAAGAGCCAATGGAGAAAAATATGCCGAAATTATTCGCATTCGGCTAGGAACTCGCCTGCCAGCCTATCTACCACAAAGAATAACCACTAGCCTTGCAACACTCTTAGCCAACTTCAGAAAAAAAGCCAGCAAAATTGGCATCAAGCAGTTTATCATTCAAACCCATTTTGAGTCACCGTTGGAAATTACACCAGAATCCAAGATGGCAATAGATCGTCTTATTGGTGCCGGATGGACAATTACCAACCAGCTGGTATTTACCGCTGCTGCATCGCGAAGAGGACATACCGCAAAACTTCGACAAACATTGAACGAGCTTGGCGTTCTAACCTACTACACCTTCTCTGTAAAAGGATTTCGCGAAAATACCTTCAACTACGCTACCAATGCTCGTACCGTGCAGGAGCAAGTTGAAGAGAAAAGTGTTGGTCGCATTCCTTTAGAATACAACTCCACCATCAAAGATTTCACCAAAAATCCTGAAAAAATAAAAGAAAATATTAAGCTACTCCAACAGAATGCCAATCTCCCCTTTTTAGCTACCGACCGAAATGTTATGAACCTACCTGGCGTTGGCAAAAGTTTAACCTTTAGAACCATTGGCATTACCATTACTGGCCGACGAATTTTAGAATTTACCTACGACCCCTATCGTCGCCATAGCCCCGTAGTTGATAAACAGAAGAAGGTGATTATTGTGGAGTCAAAAACCATTAGCGATTACCTCCAACAGCTAAAGGAAATGGGTGAAGATGAGGCCGATTACTTGGGCGTTTGGGGCTACTCCATTGGCGAAACAGAACCGGTACAGCCGATATTTGAATACCCTAACTATTCATTCCAACCCACCACCATTGTTTCCAATATTGTAATGGGCGACAAGAAGAGTGACGAATAGCTAAAAAGAGGCTAATAACTGATGACTGGTGACTCAACCATTGCACTCTTGTATTGTTTGAAGAGCTAGAACGTTGATAAAAACCTGTTCAATTTCGACCATAACCCCGACTGGTTTTGCCAAATAATAAAAATGTAGTAAATTTAACTTGTTCAACAAAAAAGTAACACCATGAGTATGTTGAAACCGGGCGATAAAGCGCCCATATTTTCAGGAAAAGACCAAGATGGAAATTCCATATCGCTATCGGATTACAAGGGAAAAAAGTTAATTCTTTACTTTTATCCAAAGGATAACACCTCTGGCTGCACCGCCGAAGCATGCAACCTGCGCGACGGTTACGAAGCACTCACCAAACTTGGCTTCGACGTAGTAGGTGTGAGTGCCGATAGCGAAAAAAGCCATCAAAATTTTATTGGTAAGCATAACCTGCCCTTCCGCCTAATTTCCGATACCAACCGTGATATTATAAAAGCATATGGCGCATGGGGCGAAAAAAAGATGTACGGAAAATCCTACGAAGGGATATTAAGAACTACCTTTGTAGTTGGATCCGATGGACATATTGAAAAAGTGTTCGATAAGGTAAAAACCACCGACCACGTTAGCCAAATTTTAGCAGAGATGGCTTAACAATTTCGAAATCAACCCCCATTCCAAAGCAAAAAACTTATAAAATAGACGATAGATGGAACCGGAAAAACAAGAAAAGGTAGAAAAGGTAGAAAAGGTAAAAAAAGATAATGGCGTAAATGCCGAAAAGATGAAAGCGCTACAGGCCACCCTTGATAAAATTGAAAAAGATTTTGGGAAAGGCACCATTATGCGAATGGGCGACAAGCCGTTTGCCGATGTACCTACCATTTCGGCGGGCTCCATTGCGCTCGACATAGCGCTAGGAATTGGCGGCTATCCTCGCGGACGTATTGTGGAGATATACGGCCCCGAATCGTCGGGTAAAACAACGCTGGCCATCCACGCCATAGCGGAGGCACAAAAGGCAGGAGGTATTGCAGCTATTATCGATGCCGAGCACGCCTTCGACCGCACCTACGCCGAGAAGCTGGGCGTAAACCTCGACAACCTTTTCATTTCGCAACCCGACAACGGAGAACAGGCGCTGGAAATTACCGACCACCTTATCCGCTCAGGTGCAATTGACATTATTGTTATCGACTCCGTAGCAGCACTTACGCCAAAGGCTGAAATTGAGGGCGAGATGGGTGACTCCAAAATGGGCCTTCAAGCTCGGTTAATGTCGCAAGCGCTGCGTAAGCTCACCGCCAACATCAACAAGACCAACACCTGCTGCATCTTTATCAACCAACTGCGTGAAAAGATTGGTGTAATGTTTGGTAACCCCGAAACCACCACCGGTGGTAATGCCCTTAAGTTTTATGCATCCGTTCGCGTAGATATTCGCCGCATTGGCCAAATTAAGGACGGTGAAGATAGCACGGGTAACCGCGTAAGGGTTAAAATTATCAAAAATAAGATGGCTCCACCATTTAAAAAGGCAGAGTTCGACATTATGTATGGCGAGGGCATCTCCAAAATTGGCGAGATTATCGACCTCGGTGTAGAGCTCAACATTATTAAGAAGAGCGGTTCTTGGTTCAGCTATGGTGAAACTCGCCTAGGACAAGGTCGCGATTCCGTTAAAAATCTGCTTCAGGACAATCCTGAGCTGAGCAACGAGCTGGAAGCCAAAATACGGGAGGCACTCAAGGTGGTTGCTTAAGCAAGCAACAGTGCACATTTAATACAAAAGCCAAATCCTAATGGATTTGGCTTTTAATTTAGGCGCCAAACATAATAGTTAACGCAAATTCGAAATAAGAAACCACAATTTCATTGTAGCATTACTCAAAATTCATCGATTAAGCTAGGCTTCTGAGGTGAATAGGTTACATTCATGGCTTCGTATTTGCAATTACTCTGCTCAATTGTTTACCGCCGGTACAAAATATAACCTATGACTCATTTCCCCTGTTTCTTTTTATACAGAAAAAAGAAAAAATCACGCCTTGGCTGCTTCGCCAACCCTTAACGGCCTCGTGAGCTAAAACGGAGGAGTTTGCTTCGCTTAAACTCACTGCGTTCGGTTTACTTCGCTCAAACAGACGCCGTTTTAACGCTCCCTTCAGCCTAAGGGTGCCCGGCTACGCAGCCTAGGGCGCTGGTAGGCAAACTTTTGCCATTGAATGACATAGCTGATGGTTTTAACCGTGGGTAATTAATTATTGGTGGAAAGGCCAAACCGTTTTAACGGTTTATGTGGTTTACAATCCTATATTGGAAGGTTCCTGTGTGTGTTTTGCCGAGATAGGTGGTGTTCGAAGGTATCTCAATAGTGTTCGAAACCGATTTTTTGGAGGTTCGATGCCATTAAAAAAATTGACTAATATTTTTGGTGTTTGTATCTTCCTAAAATAATTCAATTAAAGATGAAAAAAGTTTTGTTTATGATTACAGACAGATGACTATAAGTTTTATGGTTCAAAGAAAGCATTATACGAATAGTGGTTCTAAATCAACATACGTTGCTATTACCCTAGATAAAGAATCAGAATATAAACATTTAGTAAAACTCTCTTTTGAAATTCTTAATGATGCCTTTACTAGTTATATAAAAATTAAGGACAACTAAACCGCGCCATAGAAATACCTAGCAAAAAAGTATTTCCAATAAATGAGAAGAACTAAATACTTTTCTTTTTGTAACTTGCCTATGCGTAAAGTGCCAGTTCTTGCTTGGTAAGGAAATCGTTGGTCAGCAATTGCCGAAGGAACATAACACTTTACGCAAACTTTTTTTTATAAAGTATGACCCCATCCTGGTCTTCCCCTAACAGCGGAAGAAACGTGCTAACACTACAACAATTTGTTACAATAACCTTACGGTCCATAGAGCGAACTCTCCCTAATAGGGGGAGTGGTGGGGGTCAGGTCAACTTACAGCCCACCCAGCCCATCGAGCAAGCTGGTGAGCGCTGCATCGGACGAGGCGGTAAGACTTACATCGAAGGTTGAATCGTGCGCTACGGTAATATTTGAGTAGTAAGTGTAGGGGCTTCCCGAGCTGATGCCAATCAGTATAATTTTCACGCTCTCACCCACGGGCAGGTTGCTGGCCGTTTGCGAGGTCACCTGCTTTAAGCTCTTAAGGTTGGGGAAGTATAGAAACTTGGCAACATTATCCAAGTTGTCGGTAGTGGAGCCAATGGTGTAGGTTGCCGTAGCGGGTGCCGGGGTGGCCTTTCCACAGTTTACCCAGCCCAGCTGTGCAATATCGCCGGTATAGCCGTAGGAGGTAACCGTAAAGTTACCTACTGGAGTATTTACCCAATTAACCGTAGTACCGCTCTCCGCACCATAGTAGGTAAGCATGTTGGCAATGGGTGCGGCATTGGGTATTTCCACCGTCCATGTCATAGTTGGGCGCAGCACCAGCTCCTGACTATCCTTAAAAGCCCTAACCCGAACCTCGCCGGCAGTGGTCAGCAGGGTTAACCCGGATGTAGAAGGCATCTGGTAGTATATCAAATCCTTGGGGGTGTATAGTTCCACCAACTTTACCGTGTAAGGGTAGTGCACACTATCGCCATTGGCAAACATCAACTTCTCCTTTGCCGCCCAAACCTTGGTTCCCATATTCCCGACAATGGGTCCGGGTCCATCCTGTGTAATCACAAAGTCCTGCTCCGCCGGCTTGTTGGCGTTAAAATAGTCGTCCGACGATTCATAGCTGTTCTTCTGTGTCTGCTCCGGCTCTACCCTATCTTTAGAACAGCTGGCAAAGAATCCAAAACCAGCCATGGCAACAACTGCCAAAAGCACCTTAACTTGTTTCAAAGTTTGCATCGTCGTAAAATTTAGTTTTCTATATTTCAAAATTCACACTTCACCCAAAAAAAGCGATGCTACCTTCTACGGTGCAGCGGCTCGCCATAAGCTGGACAGCCTGAACCGCCACCGCCCTTGCTCTTACATCCAAAAGTGTAGGCAATACCCAACCGCACGTTGGCCTCCCTCCACTTAACGTTATACCGGCACTCCAGAAACGGGTATAGACAGCGATTTAGCTTTATACCGGCCCCCGCTTCAGCGTCCCAGTTGGAAAACTTGGCATTTTTTACAGCACTGTTTTGATAGTTAATCCAGCCGTTGTAACCACCGTGCAAAATACCGTAGCCGGTCCACCGCTTTGCTTTAATTACATTCAAGTGAAGGCTGGCACCAGCATAGAACTCCGTTACCTTGTTGAAGGCCGGATAGTAGGCCACCTGCGGCACAATGCTAAAATACTTATAGGGAAACTCAACCCTCAGTCCTGCGCCATAGCTGGAAGTCTGAATATTGTAGATGACCTCTCCGCCCAGAGCAGTATGCTGGGCCTGCAGAACAGAGCTAAATGCCATGAATACAACGGTAACCACGAATAATTTTGAGCTAGTTGCCATGGTAATTACTTCTTTTGATGAGCAATATAAGAAAATGTTTGTGATCATTTCACCTAGCAATGAAACTTGATTGGACACAATTTTTTGCTCAATCCACCTTCTCCTTAAACTGATCGAAAGTGTACGCCACCAAAGCCAACAACAGCATAAATACAATGGCTATAATTAAAACGGTAAAAAATGAAAGTCCAAGCTGGTGGCGACTTGAGGCAAGTATACTTCCAACGATGGGCCCCGGTAAATACACAAGAAAATTTAGGAATATCCGACGATTGGTATTATAGGTAAGCAGCGTATTGCAGCTACTGCAGCGCCAACCATTATCCTTATTTCGGAATATTGCTTTTGAATAATATTCCGTTACCGAATACTTTTTACCGCAATGGGGGCAGGTTCGTTTTGGCATGGAGAATTACTGTTTAAAAATAAGCGCCAAAACAATTCAAGTTGAATTACATTGGCGCTTATATAATACAATTGGACTAGTATTTCTGAATCTTGATATCGACCAGTAGGCGTGAACTGTTAACTGCCTTTGTCTCTATTGCACCCTTTCTTCCGGTTGAGAGTTCAAACAGCACAATTCCGGGGATTGAGGAGTTACCAAAACTATCGTCAGCTTCATTAATAGTTAAACCTGATAGTTTGCTATCATCTGTCATTCCATCGAAATCGGAGATTGATATGGGGCAGGTAGAAAACCAGTTGGTCACCTTTGTAACTGATGCACCTGGAACATTGTAATCGACCACGGTAGGGCTCTGGAAATAGTACATGGTATTACCCATACTTGCAAACGCCAAATTAATTTTTGGACCAACAGCTGCATCAACTTCATTGTCCTTATAAATTTTACCCGTTTCGAAGGAGAATAGACGACCATAAGAAGCATCGCCTGCATTTAAACCAAACTCCACATCAGAATATGTTACCAATGCGCTATTACCGTCTACTATTATAGTTTTTGTAACCTCATCCTCGTCCGACCCATTGCTTGCCTTCAGCGTAATTGTGAAGTTTCCCGCTTTATCGATGGTCAATACTGATGGTGTTAAATCGGTAGAAGTGGAGATGTTTGCTCCTTCACCAAATGTCCATTCATAGGAATATGCACCTGTAGTATTGTTGGTAATGGTAATTTGTGCAGTAGGTGCTTGGCCAGACACAACAACCGAGAAATCGACAACCACTGGCACTGACGAATCACTTTTAGAACAACTCCAAAATGCGAAACTGGAGATTAATAATCCGAGGTAAAATACTTTTTTCATAAAGCTAAATATTGTTTAAAATAAGTGTTAAAACAGCTGTTTTCATTTTAGTTGATAATAGTTCGTTTGAAAATGAGAATAGTAGGAGGATAATCCAAAAACAACTTTCCGAATTTTTCAAACATATAGATGTAATACAAAGTTAATCAACTTTAGAAAAACACGCATCAAATCGGCATGAAATTTTTGTTCATGAACGCCAAAAGCGTAACCATAACAATTGCAAAATACTTTTTTCCACAATGGAAACAGGTGATTCTTGGGATAGATATAAAATGGAATGAGAATGGAAGATTACTCTAATTACTCCCGCTCAATTGTCACTGCAGTGGCTATACCATCCCTATTCTTTATCGTAAGTTCCATGGAATCGAGAGTTTGGAATGGAGATAGCATAGTAAAGAAATCGCATGGTCCTATATTTTGCGCATCAACGCCATTAATTTTCATAATAGGACTGCCTACCGAAATTAGTTCTTTGTATTTTTCTCCCCACACAATACCCACAACAAGAGTATCATTCCTAAAAGAAGGACTAATGGGAAATTGCCTCTCCGTAAGATCTACCTCCTTAGTAAAGGGTTCAAAATAGAACTTTTTGTTCCTATAGTCCAAGGTTACTACGCCATATTCCAGCAGCTTCGATCCTAGCCGAGAGTTAAAATCGCTGGTGGTTTGAATCGAAATGTTTTGAAACTTTTGCTTGCAAACAAACAGCTCAGGAACACCCACCCGATACTGAATGGTATCCTTTGCAAAACCATGTAATCCCATGGTATTGTTACCAACTCCCTGCGCCTTAAGGTTAAAAATATTCCACTTCTGAAGAACCTTGTAGTGTCCAAGTGAAAGACTATAAAAACCGGCATCACCGCTATCAAAAAGCAGCTGCTCCTTTGCCTTTTGCCTATTTTTGAGCCTAATCCAAATATATGGATTGCTCCCGCTCTTATTCAAAAACAGATCGGATGATTTTGATTTACGCAAAGAAAAACGCTTAATATCATCGGTAAGCGTGATGGTTCTTTCGCGTGAAGAGAAGCGAACAATGGAATAGCGCAGCATATTGCTACCGATAAATCCATCAACACCAATACAGTCGAAAAGGAGTCTATTGTCGGCAACTAAGGTTGGAATATTTTTAAAAAGAACATTTCCAAATAATATACTGTCGATGGATACAACCTGCAGGCTGTCAATGGCTCCGCTCTGGTCAGCAACGGGAATTTTCCCCACAACGGGGGGCTGAAGTAAATTGTAAAGTGACCGTGAAATGGTATTTGGAGCGCCGGTATCGAGTATAAATCGGTAGGTTTTTTGATGGATTACTGCCGTAACAATTATCTTACCCAGTATATCATCATAGGTTATAGGCGAAAAGTAACCCTGTTGCGAGGTTCCCCCCTGATTTAGCTCATAGGGTTGGGCCTCGCAATTATGCCAAAGCGAAAGTGAGAGAATGGCAACAATGAAATACTTCATCTATTTATCGTCTTACTCTGTGTAATAATATTCTCTATCCTTGACCAAAATTTTTCCATTAAACCAGACTCCTAAAGGTTGATTATTTTGGTTAGAAGTAACTACAATGGCATATACCGCGAATAATCCTCCTTCTCAACCTCCTCCTTCTTCTTCCCCTCCTCCACAACAGGTACAGGACTTACTCTACCTACAGCCTCTTTTTCGTTGGCATAAGGAGCCAACCTTTTTACTAAGGTTGGATGCGACGAAATCTTCTCTGCAAACCACTTCCAAAAACCACCATCGGTGCTATCTTGAGCAACAAATTCGGATACATTAACCATTTTATATATGCCTCTACCCGATGCCAATAATACAATTCCACTCTTTGCACCAGATGGACACAACGCATGTCCAATATTGTCGCAGGTGTATTCGCAGGCTCTGGAATAGGCTGAACCTAAAAATGGAACTATGCTAGAGGGCATCAACAGCAACTTTTTTAGCATGTGGTTTCGCTTGATATGTCCCAGCTCATGGCCAATTACGAATTCTAAAATACTCTTATCCTGCTGGTAATAAGTCTCCACCATTTCCGAATATAAAACCACATAGTTGCGCCCCATAAACTTTGTTGCAAAGGCATTTAGTACCCCACCCGACTGCATAATATACACCGTGGGTATAAACGCTAATTGAAGTTGCTCCGATTGAGTTACAAAAACCTTATAAATATCGGGGAACTGGGTTGCGGTTAACTTTACTGCATTTCCTCGGATGTAGCCAATCATTACACCAAACCGAAAGAACAGAAAAAGCACTATTAAAATGAGGTAGGTATACACCACATACATCGTTTTTGCCACTGAGCTATCGCTCTCAAACGACCACCAAATAGCCCAAACAATGAAATAATAAAAGGCAATGCTTATTATCAACTTAATAAAAAAATAGAGATTCTCTTTAACGCTTATTTGGTAATCGACTCTTGAATTCATGATTTTAGGTTTCTATTTCAAATTTATTGGGTAAAATATCAATTAACAGCTGTTGTGATCAACTTCGTTCAAGGGAGCTCCATTTTGCAAAACTATCTTATACAAACAAAGATCGAAGTTAGGCATAACTACATAATTTCAAAATGCGCTTCAGCAGCAATAAATACCATAGCCCTCCTAAACTCATTCATAATTAGCGCTTAACAAAACTTGCCTAACCCTAAAAAAAAATATCGTTGGTAAAGAAACCACAAAGGCAATATTCATCTACAAAATTTATCGATATACTGCTCAACCGTTTTCTCTCCCAGCTCGATTGCCTTTTGCCAATCCTTACATGCCTCCTCCCTCTTCTTCAGCTGAAGATAAGTATTACCCCTGTTGGCATAGATCGAACTTTTACTGCCATTTAACTTAGTTGCATAATTAAAATCGGAAAGGGCAAGATCGTACTTTGCCTGTAGGTTGAAGCAGATTCCCCTATTCAGATAGTACGCATACACTATTGGATAATCCTCACCATTAATTTTACTGTATTTTATGGCATGACTATAGTTGACAATAGCACTATCGATTACGCCTAACCGCTGAAAGGCGTTTCCAATGTAGTAGCATATTTCATCATCTTCCTGAAAAATCTTCCTTGCCCTTATAAGTTGATTTAGGAGCAATTCAAAATCGCCCGTCTTACTACATACTAAATTTAAGTTTACGTAGGAAATACGATTTAGAGAGTCGTAGGACAACGCAGTAATAATCTCCTGCTCTGCTAAATGAAAGTCGTTTTGCTTAATATCTTTTAATGCATTATTGATATAAAAATTAGATTTTTCGAAATCCTCGTAATTAATTTGGCTAAACAGATTTTCCGAAAGAGCTAAACAAATAAAAGCAACAAAATATACCTTCATAAATTTGGTGAAATTCACGTTTACAACTGTTTTTTTGTGTGGCTATCAAGTGAAAGATGAAACATTTCCTATAGGTGAATAGCAAAGGAAAGAAGTAGTCCCAGCACAACTAGCACGCTGAAACCTGCTATTAAAGGCTTTCGAATAGACCGATCGCCAAATGAGATCCCGTAAACCATCTTTAACAAGTTATTACTGGTGATTGCATTTAGCACCGCCATTACCAGAACCGCACTTTCGATGTTCCACTTACTTTGGAAGAGGTTTAGAATAAATGGATCGATGTCGGTTACCCCAACCACAAAGGAGAGTAAGTTAATGCCACCCGTTCCAAAATTATTGTTGATAATTCCGGTGATGGTGCCAAAGAAAATAAAAAGACCTGCAAATACTATAGCCGTTTTGAACTCCAGCGGATTAGTTTGCGATTTAAGAGTAATAGCTTCACCTTCCGACTTTGGCTTACCACGATGAAACTTTAGGAAGAAGAGGGCGATAACGATAGAAACGATAATAAAAACGGCAAACGAGGGTGCGAGCCTAAATGCAATATCCTTATTGAAGAATAGGGCGAGCAGGAATATGCGCAGGTACATCATGGTGGTGGCCAAAATAATGGCTGCAACCAACTTATTGCTCTCAGGCAACTCCTTACTCTTTCGGGCAAGAATAATGGTTGTGGCCGTGCTGCTGTAGAGGCCACCAAGTATTCCAGTTAAGATTATTCCCGAATCAGGAAACACAAACTTCTTGAGCAAGTAGCTGAGGTAAGATATGGCCGACACCGCCACTATGGCCATCCAGAATTTATATGGTGAAATGTTGATTTCGGCCGAAAAGGGCGTATCAGGAAGCAACGGAAGAATTACACCAGCTACCACCAAAAACTTTGCCAACGTAATGAACTCCCCGTTATCAAATTTCTTCGAAAATTGTAAAAGCGACTCCTTCAGCTCAGTGATGATTAACACAGACACCACCACGAGTATGACCATCCATGCAGGCTGCAAATACATCAAGGGCGCAAGGCAGTAGGTGATTAACGCAATCACGAGGGAGGTAAAACCAAAACGCTTCTTAATCTGTATTTTCTGATAGTAAAATATGCCAAGCAGCAGGGCAATTACCCCACCACCGCCAAGGAAGGGCGCTAAGTTTTGAGGACTGATAACGTAAAGGATAAAACCCAAAATTCCAATTACGGTAAAGGTTCTATCGGTGCCAAAGAGGCTCTCCATCTCCTCCTCTATGTGGTGGCGACGCTGCTCCAGTCCAATGAGAAGCGAAAATAGGGTTACCAGCACAAACTTGATAATGTCGGCCGGAATATGGTCAAAAATTTCAGTGGCACTTCCCATAGGTATAGTTAGTTAAAAGAAGAGCTATTTCTAATGCTATAAATATACCGAAATAATTAAAATCTAGGCTCAGAAGAAAAAGCCTACAGCAATTGCCTAAAGAATAGTCTTTTTATAAAATACATCCTCTTTAATCACAATCTTTTGCCACAAGTTTTTCACTCCCATCTGCCTGTTTTTGCATCACATAGCCATTTTCTAAAAAATAGCGGAAATCATTTCGTCCATTTAAATGCCACATCAGATAGCCATACTCGCATCTTGAAAGATTTCCCACGCTCCTCTCGGTTGAAATTAAAACTTTTAACTCTTCTCGATACCTTTTAGGTGAATGCACCAGCAACATATAGGGATGGAAACCCATACTTATTCCGGTTATCCGTTTAATTCTTGAGGTAGAGGGGAAGCCATACTGTTTTAGAATCCCAATCATTCTAATAGTATGAATGCTATCTATGGGCGTAATATAATTTTTCCATGCCAATTCCATGTTTGAAGGAGACAGCCCCATTGAATCAACAATGTGCTTTTGCACATCTCCATCCAGCTTTTCAATGCTATCAATCAGATGGCTATCAAAAGTCTGGTAATGAACGTATTTTCGAGTCGCCTGATCACAATTCCACATCATTCGCATCTCTTGCACAAGTTCGGCACCATCTTTTGCAAGCAAACTATCCTTCAATGGTTGAGCATTGGCTCCAAAAAAGAAAATCATCAAAGCAAAAAATACAGAATACTTCATCTTTTCGATTAAACAAACAATTACCTTTTTAAATACCGACAGTTTACCTCAACAAAACGAATTACTCTTTCTGAATAATGTTTAACATGTTAAACCTAATCCCCAACCTGTATAGCATCACTGTTAACCGGCTCTTCATATTGGCCATAAAGCTATGACCAACGAAAATTTGCAATGCGTATAGGCACAATTTCAACATCGATTTATTCTTCCGCTTACGGTAAACATTGTAATGAAAGCTATCAAATTGCTGCTGTATCTTCCTCTTTGAAAAATTGGGTAAATCCATCACGGCATACTGCCTTTCATCCTTAAAGCTAATTTTTCCTTTCAGTAATCCCAAAGCTTCACACATTTCATGCAAGCGAGTCCCTTTATAGGGGAAAAAAATAGAGGTAGCGTGCCAATCGGGCTGCAACTCCTGGTTTAGCTTAAGGGTATCTAGAAAATCGTTGTAGCTTTCGGTAGGTAAGCCAACTAGGTTAAACATACCAACTTTTACACCATACTTTCTTGCCGTATTTACCGCCCTTACTACCGTATCGTTCGAATAATACCTGTTCAAAATTTCTTTGCGTATCCTCTCGTTCCCCGATTCTAAACCAATTATTACAGAACCAAAATTGGCTTTTTTTAAACTTTTAAAGATGAGTTCAAAGTCCAAGGTATCATACACTCGAAGGTTCGCTCCAAACGTCAATTTCTTCTCTCGAGTGCAATTCAACTCGTAAAGTTCATCACAAAGTTCCAGTAGCCAAGGAATGTCTGCACCCAACGTTTCCACCTCGAGGAAGTACTCCGTAATGGAAGGAAATCGACCTGTTAGATAGTTTAACTCTGCAATAATATTTTTGGAAGATCTCATTCTTACATACTTTCCCGACGCAACCTTCTTAATTATATGGTTACAGCAATAGGTACAGTTGTATGGACATCCTCTTCCAAGAAGCACCGTTAATCTACTGTTGGGTTCAAAAATTAACGACTGCCAAATATCGCGATCAACAAAGGGAAGGCGATCTAGATCCTGAATAAACTCCCTCGTCTCATTCTGAATGACACGGCCATCCTTTTTCATCCAGAGATTGGCAATTTGGGTAATATCTTCATTGCGCTCCAGCCTACGTGCCAACTCCGTAAGTGCAAATTCCCCCTCTCCAATGCACAGTGCATCAAAAATGTCTAAGTAGCGGATATCGGGGCTAACGGTAACATGAACGCCTCCCAAAACGGCAAAAACATGGTGCCTATCCCTTACATATTGGGCCATCGTCTCAATGAAATCGTATTCGGAATACACCGAAGAGTAGCAGACTATACCGTAAGATTTTTCTTGAATTTTTTTTTCCAACATGGAGTAATTCTGCCTCCCATACTTTCTGTCGAGAACCAACAAATCGGTTTGATGACCACTATTTTTTAGCACGGAAGATAGTTGCGCAATGCCAAGTTGAATGTCCTCCTGCCCTTTCAACGGCTTCTCTTGAATGATCGATTTTTGTATTGAATAGATAAAAAGTATATTCATTGTAACGGGATAACATTATAGTGATATTCTTGTCCTGAATATGGACAGTTTTAAAAACAAGGATAAAAGTAAAAACTATCTTGGGAATTAATCTACTATCAGGTGCAATTTGTTACCCGCTTGGCTCTATATCAATACCTGATTCAGTATATTGAAATCATCACGTTCAGCGTCTATCACAAAATAGATAGTCGTGCAATCAATTGCTAGTTAACCCAAAAATAAAAGTTTGGCAGCCTTTTTAATTGGCTCGATATATGGTTACCTGCTTATTTTGAGATGGAAGGCATGGTGAACTTAAATTCGGTTCTAACTCCTTCAACGCTTTCAACCCAAATGCTACCACCGTGCATCTCAACAAAATCTTTACAAAGCAATAATCCAAGTCCCGTACCTTTTTCTCCTGCCGTACCAACTGAGGAGTGAAAATGTGAAGGATCAAACAACTTTTCAATATCCATTGGTTTAATTCCTATACCATTATCAGCCACAGTAATTACTATCGTTCCATCTTCTTTGGCAGCATAAACCATAATATTACCACCGGTATTGGTGAATTTGATGGCATTCGAAATAAGATTACGGAGAACGGTTTTCAACATTGCAACATCCGCAATTAAATAAATATTCTCCTCTGCAAATTTTTTAATGGTGATCTGTTTCGTAGAGGCAGCTTGCGCTAAGCCGTCCACTACCACATCACAAACAGCTAATAAATTTAACTTTTGTGGATCAAACGGCAGCTTTCCCGATTGCGCTCTCGCCCAGAATAAGGTATCCTCCAGTAAATTAAAGGTACTTTTTGCCGATTCGTTAATAATCTTTACCTGCGACTTTATAGTAGCCATATTGTAAACGTCAATATTTTCGAGCAACAGCTCCGAAAATCCAAGCATTGAATTAAAGGGTGTTTTTAAATCGTGGGCTAGAATAGAAATAAACCGATCCTTATCGACATTTAACTCCTTCAGCTGATTATTCAAATTGATCAACTCATCCTGTTCCTGTTTACGTTTAGTAATATCGGACGATACACCAATTAATGCAATTGGATTGGAATTCTCATCATACACGATTGATGTTGAAAGACTAACCAGAAATTCACTTTCATCTTTTCTTACATTCAACAGCTCTCCCTTCCAACCGCCTTTTAAGGTATACGTCAACACATTTTCGACCATACCTTCGTTGACGCTGGGGGAGGTAATAATGGAAATATGTTTCCCAACCAACTCGCTCTCGCTATAGCCATAAGTCTTTATGAAGGACTCATTTACAAATATGATGTTGTTCTCCGTATCGGTGATACTCACACAGTCAGAGATGCTTTTCAGCGAATTTGCAAGCATTTTAATGTTTCGTTCAGCATGCTTTTGCTCGGTTATGTCCTTAACAAAGCCCAAGTATTGATTATCATCAATTTCTACCGCACTCAGCTGACCAATAAAGGTAGAGCCATCTTTCCGTAGAAAGGTAAGTTCCCATGAATGTTTACCTGTAGATTGTAAAATAGATAATGCCGACTTAAGTATGGCTGAATCTTCGTGAATGGATACTTGGGAGGCATGCATGGTTAGAATCTCTTCGCGCGAATAGCCTAAAAGCGAGCAGGCAACTTTGTTAACATCGATATAAAAACCAGCAGAATTTATCACAAAAACCCCATCGGGTGCACTTTCAACGTAGCTACGAAATTTGGTTAAAAGCACCTCGGCACGCTGCCTCTCGCGGGTATAATGCCTGTGGACAAAACGAACAATCAGGTAAATGAATATGGAGGAGTAAAGTGCAGTTAAAAAGCTATCGAACCAATGGTTTGTTTCAGATGGGATTTTAACAATTAAGTCCGGCCTTAAAAGCTGAATGAGGTAAACCGCCACAACCAGCAAAAGAAACAACGAAATAACATATTTCTTTATCCTATATGGAACAATCAAAAGAGCCATTATAAGAATGACAAAGGCAATCATCATGTCCGGTCCATTAATACCCCCATCGAACACCCATATGATAAAAATGCCCAAAAAGGAGACAATAACCATGGGGATTTTTAGGGGTTCTATGATATTTTTAAATCGAACAAACCAGTAGATGGTAAGAACGGAGCCAAGCAATACAAGGTTAGTGATTAGGGCTACCTTAGAGGGTGAAATAACTAAAACGATGGTTGAGGCTACAATGCTAATCACAATGGCGAGCACCATAGCAGAAAGGAAGAGCCGATTTTCTAGCGAGAGCATCTTATCCTCTGCCGCCAAATAACTAAAGGCCTTACCAATTCTATATTTTATCATTTTAATTCAATTACCATCACTTCAAGCACAAATAGAAATCAACCGATTTAAATACCAACCAAAATTCGTTGGATAAAATTTTCTCTTTCTCTATCCACCTGCTACTAATAGTTCGAGCACTTCTTTAACCTTTGCCAAAACAAACCATTAAGGGTCTACCAAAACTAATGGAAACTCGGCGAATGTAGCCTAATTATAGCTCTATGCACCCAACTAATTGTGAAGATATATCAATGCTTTATTGAGTTTAGTAAAAATGATCATTAAGGGAAAGAAAATTTGAACCCGGCATGTGGGATTTGCCAATATGCTTATAAATAGGTGAATCGCTATTTCAAAAAATTTTCATCTAGATATTTCTGAAAATCATCTTTGTATTGATCGCTTATAGGAATGTATACATCCTTATCGAAAACTATACGATTGCGCTCTATGGTCTGAATTTTATCTAGATTAACAATATATGAGCGATGAACACGCATAAAACTTTTAATAGGTAAGTTTTCCATAATTTTGCGCATGTTCAATAACGCCATAATTGGCTTTTCATTAACTTGATGAATACGTATATAATCGCGCATTCCCTCAATATATTTAATGTCGTCTAGATTTATGCGTACAATTTTATATTCCGTCTTTATGAAAAGAAACTTGTCGTCGTGCTTAATAGTTGCGGACTGTTCTTGTGAAAAATACCGTTCTTTAGTTCTTTCAACAGATTGCGAAAAGGCAGCAAATGAAATTGGTTTTATCAGATAGTCGGCTGCATCTACCTGAAATCCTTCCACCGCAAATTCTCGATAAGCAGTGGTAAATATTACTTTTGGCGGATTGGTAAGTGATTTTACAAAATCCATCCCAGATAAATCGGGCATATTAATATCGACAAACATCAGGTCGACGTCGTTTTTCTGAAGGAACTCTAATGCATCTATCGCACTTGCAAAACTATTTAGCAAGGTTAAATACGGTAGCTTTTCAATATAACTGACTATTTGCTTAAGAGCCAATGGCTCATCGTCTATTGCAATACAATTTAACATATCGGAATAGCTAGGTTAACTTTAAAAATTCCATCTTCATTATTGATTTTCAGCGTGTAATTATTACCAAATAGGAGTTCAAGCCGTTTTCTGGTATTCTCTATACCAATACCTGTGTTTTTATCTTGTTTAATTTTCTGATGAATGCTGTTTTCAACCTTAAAAACAAATTGGCCGTTGCTAACATTAACACAAATATGAATAAAAGAGGGTGATTGGTAACTAATACCGTATTTAAATGCATTTTCGATAAACGAGATGGATAATAAGGGTGGGATTTGTATCTGTGGCAATGTATCTGGAATTTGCAGCTTTAGGTCTACTTCGTCGGTGATCCTCAATCTCATTAAATTTACATAGCTCCTTGTAAAATCCATTTCCTGTTTTAACGATATCCTTTGCGATTTCGACTCATACAACATATAATCCATCATTTGCGAAAGTTTAATGATAGCATCTTTGGCTTTCTCCCTATCGATATCAATCAATGCATGAATGTTATTCAACGTATTCATAAAAAAGTGGGGGCTTATCTGGTTTTGCAGGAAGGCCATTTTATTGGCAATGCTTTCCCGTTCGGCCTTTAGCTTATTTTGTTCGGAGACCATCCACTTACTGAAAAACATTAGCCCGGAATCGAATCCTACAAGTAAAATACTGATGATAATCAGATTTGCAATTGGAGGGATAAATTCACTCGGTCCATTTTGCATTGGAGTCCCAAACCCCTGAGGACGACCATCTGCAGGTGGAAGCTGAAAATCCTCGGGATGAATAGGGCGCTCTGTATACTGAAGAATAAACAAAATTGTTGAAAAAAGTGTGATGATCCCGACAACAGATATAAAATAAGCTATCCTCTTTTCTTTTAAAAAAAGGTAAGGCATTAAAACAAATCGGTTTAACACAAAAATGATAAGTACAACGCTGTATTCTTCCCAGATTTTGAAAATATGAGGCCATTCAATATTTTCTTCGGAATTGCCAAATAGTACAGGAATTGCAAAGAGCAATAACCAAACCAACGCTACCAGCAATAGCTGGACACGTTCTGCTTTATGTGTAAAATTTTTTATCATATTAAGTCCTCATAAATATACTACTAATTCTCTGCGAATTAAATACTTGTTTTTCAAAGTTCATTGACCCGACATCGCCCTTGTAAATATCTAGTATAATGTCAATGTTCATGGTTCATGTCGGAATAAATCAGGCGGCAATGGCTACCAAGGTATTCGATTATCACTAGCAAAGCTTCTAACCTTATTTCAGTGCTAAAAAATCACAATTGCTGTTTGTGTATCAAGCTTAACTTATGTAAGTCAGAAGCGTCTACTAGCGATTATTGACAAACGTTTAAATTTACCTTTAGGCCAATGCAGCCTGCGTAAGCTTTTACTTTTTCATTGTGAAGAACCAAGTTAAATATCATTATCCATTGCAGCGTCTGTATCAATAAGCTAAATTACGTCCAACTGCCTTTCAAAAAGTATTAGCTTGGCATATTCCACATCCAAAACATCCCGTAATTGAATTTATGGCCACGCCAAATTTTTTATTGCAGGTATAAATTTACTGCATTGTTTCTCGATTGAACATGGGTTTTAAGCACGTCAACAGCTGAATCGAATTGGCTATCGTTGTAAATATAGGTGTAGCCAGGCTCTTCAAGATATGCATAATCTTTTAACAACTCATAATAGGTTGAATAAGTACTAATCATATCAGCAGGAATGAATACTTCGTCGATAAACTGTTTTAAGTAGGCTTTGTAAAGAGCGTTGTACTTGGGCTGGGCAATAATGTATTTTATCAAGGGCCAGCCGCTGCTTACCTCGCTCATCGAAAAACTTAATGCCAACCCCTGTTTCCCTGTTTGAAATGCTTCGTTGTTATCCCAGGGAATCCATGTCAATAGTCCATTTTCCGGATTATTATACAAGAAATAATTGTGAGACATATTACCATAGGTATCCCAATTTTGGATTACGGTATTTGCAGCCAGCCATTTTAAAAAAATGTCAACGTTAAACACCTTTTCCAGATTTTTTTTCCAAGTTTCAGTATCGGAGGTGCGCAATGAACTGTTTATAACATCATACAGTGCTCTAACATCAGAATAATCGGCTAAATCTTCATTGGTTTTTAGATACAGCTCATCGGTATCGAAAGTACCGGAAGCAAATGTGGCGGCATCACCATCAGGTTTGTAAAGGTTTCCGGTAGCTTGTGCAAATTGTGTTTTATAGCCAGTATCATCCATTTCTTCCACCAAGGCGTAAACACCATAATATTTTGAACCACTACCATAGTCGATATAGACTACACAAAAAGCGGTTTGAGATGATGCCAAACCAAATTTTCGGAATAGATCGGCGCCTACTTTTTCGCGCATTAGCGAAGGATCGTCAAAGTTATTATTCAGGTTTAGCTGCTTAAACCCGTAGAAGCGCTGATTTTTTATAGCTGGATAATCATCCTCAAATTCATCGAAATCGAGTTTAAGAGAAAGCTTATTATTTCCCGACTGGTAAGCCGACAGCAGGCTGGAGTTGCCTTTGTATCGAATACCAACATGATACCACTCTGTGCCATTAAAATAAAATGAGCAGGGCACAAACATAGGATCGGAAATTGTGGCGGTTTCTCCGGGATGACCTCCACTCGAACTTAAAACGGAGGCTAAGTTCGACTGCATGGCCGACCACTTATCACTGCTAATTTTTATGTCAAACCGCAAAACCTCATTCTGGTTAAAAATCACCCCGTAATTCAGCTCCGCACCGTTACCATGAGTGACATCATTCCAATCGGAATAATCGGTCGTATCAGTAATTACCTCGTCATTTTCAACTATTAAATCTTCGTCGCGGCAAGCGCTGAATAATAGAAGAAGAATGGCTGCTGTTATCAGGCAAACTTTTTTCATGGGAATCTTTTTAGAGTTTAATTTTATAGCCAAGTCCAACTATATGCTTGTTCAGATATTCCTTATAGTAGTAATCGAATTTATAAGATGCACACAGGTAATTGTTTTTGAATATTTTATAGTCAATTCCGGCAGAATATCTCATCTTATACATACCACCAACACTCCCCAGCTGCTGAAAGGCTTCCACTGCAATTTCTGGGGTTAACTTGCATTTGGGAATATTATAATCGAACGAAAATTTGTATCGAAGAAATTCTTCGTCAGTAATCTCATCGTCAGCATTGTTTGCATATCTTATTCTAAAGCTGGGATTAAAGCGCCCCAATTTTTTCTCAACTTTTGCTGAAAAGGTATACTGATTAAAATACTCCGTATCCTTTTTCTTTCGCGGATTAATAACATACCGATAGGTTCCTTCAAGCGCCACATATTTTTCAGGTTTGTAAGTTAACCCTCCCTCGAAAAGACATTTATTGAGATTGAAACGCTCGTTGAACCGCATTTCCGGCATAAAGCTAACCTCCAGCTTTTTAGTAAGCTTGTAACTCAAATCGAGTGCGGAGCGGTATTCGAGTTCATTGCTCACATCCTGTGCTTGTGCCAAGTGTGTTGTTAGAAACACAATCAACACAGCCATGATTTTTACCATTGGCTTAACCGCAGGATAGCCACAATCATTAGGGAGCTGAAGGCTATTGAATCTATTTTTCCCATTTATCATCATGGTAATTTGAATTAATATTAGTGTTTCCCGTTTACATCATAATAAAGAATAATATCGGCCACATCCTTTAGAAAATCGATTTTTACAATTTCGTAACGACTAATATCGATTCCGGTACGAGCCTTTAAATCAGCCAACAAAACATCTTCCTTTTGCGTGTGTATGTTTTCAATCTTTTCGTAAATTAACTTTATCGACGCTTCCTGCTTTAGCATTAATCGTTTTTCGAGCAACCATAATCCAAAAACAATGGCTGCATTTGTAAAGGCGAGTTCAACATAGCTTACCTTTTTGCTGGCCAGTGCATTTATTACTGAAATTCCGATTACAATAAATAGGTAAGTCATTTCTTTAATCGGAATAGCATCGGTACGGTAGCGTATAATCCCGAAAATGGCAAAAAGTCCAAGGGCAAATCCCAACTCAAGTTTTACACTATTTAATAAAAAGCTCAAGAGAAAAACAATCATTGCAACCGATATAAAGCTGAAGTAGAAATCTTTACGCTTACTGGTGCGTGCATATATAAAATGTACCACCAGAAAAATTACGATTAGGTTTAACGAAAATCGAAGCAATAACTCCAAGAAATCAGCAGTATTAATCACTTTAATATCTAGTAACCTAAAGTTTTCTTCCCAGGCGGTGAATCCGCTGAATAACTCCGTTACTGCATTGATAGTACCAACTATAGTTTCCATAATCTTTAATGAATTAATAATTTAAAACGGCTACACTAAATTCGCTGCACAGGTCTTTTCTATCATCCTCATTTTTTGCTTGAAGGCATTCTTTTTAAGATAGGAATCGGTGTAGGCTCTTCCAATGCAGTATTTACTAAACCCAGAAGCCTTTATTCGCTGGTCACGCATAAACAAACTCAACGGTGAATTAACGGGCACGCCATCCGATTTTATTTCAACAATAACTAGCTCGGAAAGATGCTTTTGATTGGAACTGGTTTCGAAGTGCAAATTAAAATCAACCGTACAGCGTTCGGTATAATTCTTGTTTACCAGCGTAACACGTAAAAATTCATTTGTCAGCGAAGGGACTAAATCCGCTACGGAAAAGGGAGTATATTGTCGCAAAAAAGCATCTTCAGCTTCGTTGAAACCATGCTGATTCAACGGTGTGATGACGCGTCTTTTAATGGTACGTCCTTTATTGTTGCTGAATTTTACTTCCAAAAAACTTATTCCGCTGGATACATAGCTTCTTCGTCGGATCTTGTATCGGTTCAACTTTCCGTTATGGTGTGCTATATACATACTATCCGAAAGAGTATCGAAATATTCTGTGAGGTAGGGTAGTTCAGTAATACCGTTGATGGACAGAATAAAATAATTTGGTTGAATCGAATGAAACATCTCGGCTAGGCTCCTGCGATGAAACCAAAACTTTGTGTCGATACGATTCATCAAGCACACCTTATCCATCTCTTCGAGTCCAATTAAATCATAACCAACCGTATCCATTGTATTCGTTTTTATTTTGTTAGCATCCATAAATAGCAATCTGCCCTACACGTTTCGAATTTAACCGCGCTTTTGAGAAGAACCTTGCTTCTTGATATACTTCTCATATTTAATAACTTGCTCCTCGGTTAACTCAGCCTTTACCAGTTTTTCAAGGTCTCTGTCCAAAGCCTCCATCTCTTCCCTTTTTGGTCGGCTATTGCCCGATGTTTTTGCTTTTACCTGAGTAAAATGATCTTTGTACAGCGCAATTACTTTTGTTTTCTGGTCGGTACTCAACGCAACCTCATTAGCCAAATCGGTTACCATTTTTTCGATTTGCGTGTCATTGGGCACTGGAGGAGGACCTTGTTGTCCACCCTGACCACCACCTCCGGGTTGTGCAAAAGTTAAGCTACATGTTAACATGAATGCGATTGCCAAAATTGTTGTTATTGTTTTCATACCTATATGTTTTTATGATTATACTGCCGTAAATGTATTTGCTCAAGCTCCCTTTCGAAAATGCAATCGACAGTTCGGGATATTTTATCGACAAACTTATACGGATATAATGCAAATAGTTTAAAGGCACAAAACGTTGGCAATTTGAACGATTGGGCGATTGCAGCATGCTTGCAATATTGATTGGACCATACTCCAATACTCCTTACCCCCGATCGGTTTGATGTGCTGATGCGGCTAAATGGCAACCCACCCAAGCACAAGATAGCTCCCAAAAACAGCTACGGCCGGAAGCGTTTATCCACCAGCTAGCCCAAAAAAAATAGAAAAACCTCGCTAGGTGCAGTACCCTTGGCCCAAGGGTGGGGGTAATAGGATGTAGCTTAACAGGGACTCATCGCTCGATGGTGCAGATTGCTCAGATGGCTATGTATTGGTAGCTACCAATAATTTAATCTGGGATAATACTCCAACCCTACTTGTTTGTATATGAAAAAACCTATTTACTATTGCCCAACTTGAGCCATTTATACAACCTGTGTTGGGGAAAAGAAACAAGCTATGGCAAACAGAAAAACCAATTGTAAATGGAACAATTTTTTGGACATCGATAATTACCGGGCAAGACTATATGCGCTGTAATTGCAGCTATATTGCTATATCTTTTTTATCCGGTTGTCCAATTTTACCCCTACCAAACAATTATCGGTATCAACTTTTCAGGTGTAATGGTAATAGCATCAACCGGGCAATACATGTGAAACAAATGACAAATCTGGCAGCCGACAGGATATTTAATATCAACTTTCCATTTACTGTTTAAGCGGAATACATCGGTGGGATATATTTACACATACCCACACCCGATGCAACCGTTTATACTATTGATAACTATTTTGATTTACTTATAATTGGTTCCCAATATGATTACGCCAAATTAAGTATATCTAACAGAGCTTGTGCCTGCGCTTCAGTAATTACGATATTCGAAGCCGCAAAATTGGCTACGAGTTGAGAGGCCGTTGGTGCAGGAGGACCTCCAATTATTGTTGCCAAATTTTCAGCAGTAACTGTAATACCTATAGTTGCAAGGTAATTAACGCCTGAGGAGAAATCTGGTGTGCCACCGCCTCCGTTATCTACAATACCGTCAGGAAAAGAAACAACACGATTCAAATTAATACAGCTTGGATCGCCACTCGGTGTTTTTGTCACATTACCACTGCGAACCAGTCGCACATAGTTGTAACGATGAATTTCTAGGTCTTGATCTGAAAAATTTGCTTCCGATTTAGGGGTAAAAACAACTGAGCCTGCTCCGTGCAAATCACTACCTTCCGGATCGGTGTTATAGCCTGCAGCCAACACCCATGCATAAACAGTACCATGGTCTACTGCGCCATCGCTACCTTCTACAGGGTTGGATGTACTTGACCAGTAAAATGGATAATCGACTTGACCTTTTATATTGGTAAGCTTTGTAAGGTTGAAATAGGTTGTGTTCATGGCAGGGAAAACTCCGGAGTAATCGGCTATACTCTGTAGTTCCTTAGCATTTGGCAAACGCCAATCATCGTAACCGGCAACTGTAGCGCTTTCAGCATAGGCCAGAGCATCCTTCCAAAGAAATCCCTCTCCGCTGTCGTCCTTAGACCACATCAGTCCGGTAGCTTTATCGGTAATTGTTTTATCACCATTGTCAACAAAATCGTTAACACCGTAAGATGTATTTCCGCGTACAGCACGTACGAATCTATTACCACTCATCGCCTTGATATGTCCAGTCCAGTCGTTAACAATGAATGAGGGATCACCTATCACCTGTTCGTTCTGATATTCATCTTTAACCAGGTAGCGATTGCTCGACCATGAATGCTGCTGACGAGCGTCGGTACCATCACCAACTAGGTGAAAGTAGTCGGTATTTAACCATGGCCAACCTTGCGCGAAATCTCTGATAGACCACAACTCTTTAACGCTAGGTAAGCGCCAGTCGGTGTAGCCCCCAGTGGTTAAGGTGTCGCAGTAGTTTGAGGCCTGTGCCCATGACATGGAAAACTTTGAGACTTCCTGCGACCAAACTAGACCAGTGACATTGTCGGTGATGGTGCCGTTGCCGTTGTCGGTGTAGCTGGGGGAATTTCCAGTATATTGTGCATCCTGTCCGTAGTATGCCTCTCCTTCTGCAGGAGGGGTGATTTGTGTGAGATTATCGTAAGTTAATCCCTGGTGGGTATCCACAATGGGATATGTAAGGACAGAATTGGTACTGGTGCTAACAACGCTATCTTTAGAGCAACCACTCAGAAGCGAAGTTGCCATCAATAAAGAAGAAAACAAAATCACCCCTACTGGTTTCGGTGCATGAATTGATTTCATAATTTTAAATTTAAGGTGAATACTTTAAGATTTTACAAATGAAATACGTTGCTAATGAACGCTATCTCTGTTTTTGTGGTTGTTGTTTACTTTTTTCTTTCAACCATGCTTCATACTTGCTTGTTTGCTCCTCGGTTAACTCAGCCTTTACCAATTTTTCAAGATTTCTGTCCAAAGCCTCCATCTCTTCCCTTTTTGGTCGGCTATTGCCCGATGTTTTTGCTTTTACCTGAGTAAAATGATCTTTGTACAGCGCAATTACTTTTGTTTTCTGGTCGATGCTCAACGCAACATCATTAGCCAAATCGGTTACCATTTTTTCGATTTGCGTGTCATTGGGCACTGGAGGAGGACCTTGTTGTCCACCCTGACCACCACCTCCGGGTTGTGCAAAAGTTAAGCTACATGTTAACATGAATGCGATTGCCAAAATTGTTGTTATTGTTTTCATACCTATATGTTTTTATGATTATACTGCCTCAAATGTATTTGTTCAAGCTCCCTTTCGAAAATGCAATCGACAGTTCGGGATATTTTATCGACAAACTTATACGAATATTATGCAGATAGTTTAAAGGCACAAAACGTTGGCAATTTGAACGATTGGGCGATTGCAGCATGCTTGCAATGTTGATTAAACCATACTCCAATACTCCTTACCCCCGATCGGTTTGATGTGCTGATGCGGCTAAATGGCAACCCACCCAAGCACAAGATAGCTCCAAAACACAGCTACGGCCGGAAGCGTTTACCCACCAGCTAGCCCAAAAAAAATAGAAAAACCTCGCTAGGTGCAGTACCCTTGGCCCAAGGGTGGTGGTAATAGGATGTAGCTTAACAGGGACTCATCGCTCGATGGTGCAGATTGCTCAGAGTCATATTTATAAGCGGCTGGCAATTATTAATTTTATATACGATTCTGGAGTCAAAACACCTATTTCGCTTTTACTAAAATCCTTTAAATTTCGAGTCAGAATTACATCTATTTCTCCATTTTTCATTGCTGCAAAATTCTGCAAGCTATCCTCAAAATTTTTAAATTCTGAACTAAGTGCATTACTAACAACTTCTTTATCCATCAATAAGACATCTGTAATCATTAGTAATTGTTTAAGATTTCCAATCACTTTATCATGTCTGGCAGTTTGTCTAAGCAGATAATAAACATTGCTATAAATAACAGGTGTCACATATCCTTTGATTTGATTACACTCACATAATCCCATCACTTGAGCTGCATATTCAGCAAATGGTTGCCTGTCAAAGAAAAAGTCTAAAATTACATCGGTATCAATTAATACGTTATCCATCTATAAGTATTTTTCTGATAACCCTTTTGATAACTCCTTTTTATAGTCAAAATCTTTAGGTGCTTTAAACGCGCCTCTCAACGAAGATGTAATAGGTGTAGAATCTATCACCCGAGTGGTATCTTCATTAATCATAACTTTTAGATAATTTTCAATTATATCTGAAAGGCTTCTACCTTTGTCCTTTGCATATCTCTTTGCTTTATCAATCACTGAGTGCTCAATAGTTAATGTTAGTTTGGTATTCATGGCACGTCGCTTAAATGTCAATTTACACGTGTAAAATTACTACAAACAATTTGTCCGTGCAAATATTTATCAGATTACACGTGTCTTTGTTTTGCTTGCCGATAACGATTGGCGGTTTGTGAAGATCCGGCGGTTTGACATCTACAACCCCACCACCAAGCGGCACCTCGCCCTGCAGCTGACGGCGGAAGGGCAGCCCAGCACCGTAGCAGAAAGGAAGAGCCGATTTTCCAGGGAGAGAGTCTTATCCTCGGCAATGAGATATCCATACACCTTACCAATTCTACTTTTTGCCATCTTGCAACAACTTACTTACTCCCGATAACAGTCTTCCAACTTTTCTGCGAAAAAATAATTTATTGATTCGCCGGACAACTATTCCATTCTACTTTGAGATACCCGTTACCATTTAACGTAATCGCTACTGAAATAGCCCAATATTAAACAATTATATGATTACCAAGAGCCTATTTATAAACTTGCCGAATGTAAACTAAATCTGGCTCCATTCCTTACCCTGTAGATCCGCTTCATCAATCGTCAGCCCGCTTTGGTAACAATGAAGCATTAGCCATTCTTTTCGCAGTGGCTGACACTATTTGCCTACTTGAATAGTTGGATTCGTTGAACTTTTACAAACAGCACTTGTGCACCTCCCTCCGGCTAAACCTTCCTGTCGGAAATGCTACCGCTTTATAATTGCTTATCGACTTTTTCTTACAGGATAACGACTCCTAACTTGAACCTATTAATCTCCAAATAATCATGATCCGCACTACCTTTTAATATTTTTCAATGCGAAAGCACGATCCTCCATCCGTTTGCACATCAAAAACAATCCATTTTAATAACAGATCCTAGGTTCTGTTTACATTTTCCTTAGGTAGCAGTTCAAGATGGATTATGCTTTACTTAAAGTGCAAAAAAAACACAAATTTAAAACTAACTATAACCACCTGAATATTTGATTATTAAAGAAATGTGTTTATCCTATTTTGGTAAATAAAAGAAATAATTAAACAATCATAAAACCATATTATTCTTACTGTTACATGTTTTTGTTCATTTTTTTTAATATTTATATGAACATTTTTGATGGTATAATGGTTACTATGGTATAAATCAATAAACTCAAGAAAATGAAAACAAAAATGCGATTTTTACTTATTGGAGCACTTTTGGCCTCCGGAGTAGTTCTTTCATCGTGCGAAAAGGATAGCAGTAACGATACTCCAAAGTCCAATACCATTACCGATGTGGTACTAGCAAATCCTGACTTTACAACGCTCAAAGCAGCTTTGGTAAAAACAGGTCTAGATCAAACGCTAATGGGTTCAGGCGAATTTACTGTATTCGCGCCGACCAACGAAGCCTTTGCTGCACTCTTTACCCAGCTGGGTGTTTCCGGAATTTCCGATCTTAGCTCCGAAACTCTTACTCCTATTCTTCTATACCACGTTCTGGGAACAAAGGCCGTTTCTACAAGCTTACAAACAGGCTATGTTTCTACCATGAGCATGGGTAAGGGCGGTAAGTATGTATCGCTAAAAGTTACCGTAGCCAACGATGTAAAGCTTAATGGCAATGTGAACGTTACACAAGCCGACATTATGGCTAGCAACGGAGTGGTGCACGTTATCGATAAGGTGTTGCTTCCCCCAACCGTGGCCGATATTGCCAGCTTCGATGGTTCATTTACAACCCTAGTTTCAGCCCTAGCTGCCAACGATTTAGTAGGCACCTTGAGCAATCCCGAGGGAACCTTTACCGTATTTGCTCCAACCGATGCAGCCTTCAGCGCATTTGGAACCCTTCCCAACGATCTTATGCCCGTTCTGCTATACCATGTGCTCGGCCAAATTGTGTATAGCGATCAGATTTCCACCGGTTACGTGGGTACCTTAAGCACCTACATGGATAACCCCATTTCGCTCTACATCGACAAAACCTCCGGCGTAAAGCTCAATGGTGATGTAAACGTAACGGCAGCCGATATCGTGGGAACCAACGGCGTTATTCACGTTATAGACAAGGTGCTCGTACCGCCAACGGTTGTTGATTTGGCCATTGCCAACCCCAACCTATCGACCTTAGTGGATGCAGTGGTTAAGGCTCAGCTGGCTGAGACATTGAGCGGAGCAGGTCCATTCACCGTATTTGCGCCAACCAACGCAGCTTTCTCGAGCCTCTTTTCCAGCCTTCAGGTATCGGGTATTGCCGACCTAACAGCGCAGCAGCTCAGCCCCATTTTACTTTACCACGTAGTTAGCGGTAACGTGCTCTCTACGGCACTTACTACCGGAAGCGTGCAAACCTTGGAGGGTAGCCCAATTCAAGTAGCAGTGGGCTCGGGTGTATCCATAAACGGAACAACCAACGTTGTACTAGCCGACATTCAAGGCTCAAACGGTGTGGTGCATGTGATTGATCAAGTGCTACTTCCACCAAATAAATAATCATTCATTGATTCACCAATCAAAAGAGGGTGCCATTTACTTGGCACCCTCTAATTATTTAGTCAAAAACATTTTATTTTGAGTCAACGTTCCGCGTATTTGTTGTGTTTGGGAGTTTGAAACGTTTTCTTGTACCGCGATAGTAAAGCTAACAAAAAGCGTTAAGAACTCCAAATGCGTCATCAGCCAAAATGCAATTAACTAGCTGTTAGCGGTTCGGCTTTATTTTTACCTTCCTTTTTTGTCTAATATTTTTGTTCATCAATTGATTTTGTGATTTCTGATTTAACTTTACCAGTATGTTCGGTAGTTTTTGATTCGATAAGCATAATTAAGCATTCTTCTTTAGATGAGATTCTGTGATTTATTCCTTTTTTTACAACATAAAAATCACCTTTTCCCATAATAAAATCTTCATTACATTCAATTTCCATTAACAATGAACCTTCAATGATGTAGAACAATTCGTCTTCGTTCTTGTGGTTATGCCAAGGAACTTTGTTCCCCTTTATTTTTGCTACCTTAATATATTGGTCATTTACTTCTCCAATTATTCTTGGTGAAAAATATTTATCAACATTTAATAGTTCGCTTTTTAAATTCATCTTTTAAACAGTTTGCATTTTACAATTTTGTCCTCCTTTTTGGCAAGGTAATAAAGAACAATACCAATAATTAATAGAAATGATGCCGTAAAAATTGAACCTTCAATCCCAAGTGCACCTCCTGTTAATAATTCAGGACCTGTAAATTTAGATTGAATAATACTGCCCATATCATTTGTCCCTGTGAGATTGGAGCCATAAAAAGGCTGAGCAAAATTCCAGCCTAAATGGAAGAAAAAAGGCAGCCATATTCTTTTAGTATATATAAACATCATGGCCATAGTAAATCCCCAAATCAAGTAAAAGAAAAAACTAAACAGGTCGGAATTGGGATTAAAAATGTGTTGAAGTTCTACTAACATTGCAATGACAATGGCTATATGTGTACCTAACCAATTTTCTATCTCTCTTACGATTAGTCCTCTATGAAACAAATCTTCAACTAAAGCAGCAATTATTAATACAGTGAAAAACATTGCTGAGTAGTGAGCTGTTGTAATACTAATAGCCTGATAGTGCCCTAATAAGTATATAATGAAAATTGATAATGAAATTGTCAAAAAACCAAAAATAAAGCCCCCAAACATTTCTTTAGGTAAATGTCTTATGGATAGTTCGCTAATTTTTCTTTTATCATATAAACGGAAAAAATAGTAATAGCTAACTAATAATAGTATAGAAGAAACACAATGAATAATTGGGTTAGCAATATTTTTATCTTGAATAATGCTATAAAAAAATGGTTTTAATACAAAGTTTTGAATTACTACAAATAGTGAAAAGCAAAAAGTAATTCCCAAAATAATTTTTGTAATTGGGAAGTACAATATTTTTTTGATTGATTGTTTCATAATTGATTTGACGAATAGATTGTTAATTTGTTACAAAATAGTAGTCAATTATACAGAACGGTTTTAATGTGTAATTTTTCAATGACACATTTGTTTTTTTAAGTTAAATTGTTTTCTATCTATTATCATCAGTGCGTTTCAAGTTTGGGATGTCGTTGTTTCAAGCTGACCGCTAACGGTCGGGGCTATGCGACGCTGGGGAATTCGAAGCTACTTTCTATCAACATACACCAAAGTTATAAAAAAAGACGTACATTTGACGTAACCACTTAAACCCCAGTGGCGTATGAGCCCTTGTTATAGCCAGTTTTTTTTATTCCAAACATTCCACCATTTTTTAGATTGTACTTTTTCTGTTTGAACATGTTGTTTTTCAATTTTATATTCCTCTAAGAGTTTCCCATCAAAGTCAAATTTATATCTAAAATAATCCCAATCGGTTGCTAGAATATAGTTATCATAGATGACGAAATCATCAATTGCTTCTGCTGTTACCCAAATATCACGACCACTTTGTTGCCAAACTATTTGTCCTTTTTTATCAAGTCTGCTTATTTCCATTTCTCCATGAACTATATAATCTTTATCAAGATGAAAAATCTCAAAACAAGTTGCCATATCTGCTTGTGTTTTCCATTCTAAATTCAAATCAGGAATCGTTAATTTAAATATAGTATTTGAACAGCAAACAACTAATCCATCACAACTAATCAAAGTTGAATTTTTGTGAATCCCAGTTCCACCACCTCCTGAGCCAATTAAACAACTTGAAGTTAAATTATTCTCTTCAAAAAGTTTGATACCAATAACCGAAGTCAAAAAATTCTTATCTCCATTTAAATATATAACGTTGTATGTTAATATATTGTCCGATGAATCAAAGCTGTAACCCGATTCATCATAAAACTTAATTACTTGTTTTTCAAAAATTAAAACTTCTATTGGTTCTTTCATTATGCAATATCGCTGTCATTTTTTTAAATTGGCTATAACTCGTTTATATATGCACCTTTTTCCAGAAAAGGTGCATATATCCACCCTGTAATGGAAATATTGTATACCTTTTTATTCAGCAGGGTGCATTTTATTTTTCTTAAAAATAGTAATTTTTTGTTGTTACATGTCATCAAATGGGCTTTTTACTCTTTGCACATGAATGTAAATTTCAGTTGTTATACGGCTCGTGTAGCCAAGCAACCTTTATATACAACTCAGGTCTGTTCCAGCCTCAAGTAGATGGGTTGCATAGAGGTGCAGAAGGGTATGTAGCATTACCAATTAAAGTGTGTCCATTACCTCCCCTTTTTCTCAGATATTTGGTAAGTTTACCATCAAACCATAGCACAACACCATGAAACTACGAAACCTGCTGGTATATATAGCCATTATTACCCCCGCACTTACTTATGCTCAACCGCAAAGTCCGGCCTCCTTGGTCAACCCCTTTATTGGCACCGGCGGCCACGGCCACACCTACCCGGGCGCAACGGCCCCCTTTGGCTTTGTGCAGCTGAGCCCCGATACCCGCCTCACCGGCTGGGATGGCTGCTCGGGCTACCACTACTCCGACTCGGTAATCTACGGATTTTCGCATACCCACCTCAGCGGCACCGGCTGCTCCGACTATGGCGACGTGCTGCTGGTTCCCACGCTGAGCAAGCCGGTTACCACCAACAGCGAATACGCCTCCCCCTTCCGCAAAGCCACCGAAAAAGCAGGGCCGGGATACTACACCGTGATTCTCGATAAACCCGGGGTGAAGGTGGAGCTCACCGCCACACCGCACGTGGGCTACCACCGCTATACCTTTCCCAAGAGCAAGGAGGCCAACATCCTGCTCGACCTGGAGCACCGCGACGAGGTGCTCGACTCCTGGATTGAGGTGGTGAGCGATACCGAGGTTCATGGCTATCGCCTCTCCAAGGCTTGGGCCGAACGGCAACCTGTATACTTCGTCATAAAATTCTCCAAACCATTTCAGGAGGCCTTTACCGCCACCAACGAAAAAAGTACAATGGTTATAACACCGCTTAAAAACGTCCCTGCCGACCCTTATGGTCCTGTTCGTGGCCGTGCAACAGGTAAAGCGCTAAAGAGTAACTTTCAGTTTAAAACCAAGGAGGGTGAGCAAATTGTGGTAAAGGTGGCGCTCTCCGCCGTAAGCATCGATGGTGCCCTGGCCAACATGGATGCCGAGGCCAAGGAGTGGGACTTCGACACCGTGCGTAGCCAAACCCTGGCCAGTTGGAACCGTGAACTGAGCAAGATAGCTGTCTCGGGCGGCACCCACAACCAACAGGTAATTTTTTACACCGCCCTATACCACTGCATGGTGGTGCCCAATCTATTTATGGATGCCGATGGACAATACCTTGGCACCGATCTTAAACCACACAAAGCTGAGAGGTTCACCCCCTACACCGTTTTCTCGCTATGGGACACCTACCGGGTCTACCACCCGCTAATGACCATAATTGATCCCCACCGAACCAGCGACTTTATCAACACCTTTCTGGCCGACTACCGAAACGGTGGGCTGCTGCCGGTTTGGGAACTCTCGGCCAACGAAACCTTTTGCATGATTGGCTACCACTCCGTGCCAGTGATTGTGGACGCCTACATGAAGGGCATCCGTGGATTCGATGCTAAGCTGGCGCTGGAGGCCATGAAGCATAGCGCCATGCAGAACCAGTTTGGGCTGGACGTTTACCGCACCCACGGCTGCATTCCCGGCGACATGGAGTCAGAAGGGGTATCGAAAACGCTTGAATATGCCTACGACGACTGGTGCATTGCCCAAATGGCAAAGCAGCTGAACGATAGCGCTACCTACCATGAGTATATCCAGCATGCGCAGTACTACCGCAACATGTTCGACCCGCAAACCGGATTTATGCGGCCCCGTATCAACGGCGGATGGAAGCAGCCCTTTGACCCTACCGAGGTGGATTTTAACTTTACCGAGGCCAACAGCTGGCAGTACAGCTTCTACGTGCCGCAGGATATTACCGGATTGGCCAACCTGCAGGGAGGCACTCAAAAGCTTGCCAGTAAGCTGGACGAGCTCTTCACCACGCAGCAGAATGTGAGCGGCCGGGAGCAGGTGGACATCTCCGGACTTATTGGCCAGTATGCTCACGGCAATGAGCCCAGCCACCACATGGCCTATCTCTACGACTACCTTGGTGAGCCATGGAAAACGCAGCAGCGTGTTCGTCAGATTATGGATGAGATGTACTCCGACGCACCCGACGGCCTCATTGGTAACGAGGATTGCGGGCAGATGAGCGCCTGGCTGGTAATGAGCGCCATGGGGTTTTACCCGGTATGCCCCGGCAGCAACCAGTATGCCATCGGCACCCCGTGGTTCCCTTCGGTAATCCTTCACCTCGAAAATGGAAAAACCTTTAAAATTGATGCCCCGGATGTAAGCAAGCAGAATTGCTACATTCAAAGTGCCACGCTCAACGGGCAGCCATACAGTCGGAGTTTCCTTGAGCATGCCGACATTATGCATGGCGGAACGCTCTCATACGTAATGGGAGCTGAGCCCAACAACACATGGGGTGTTGGGGCAGGAAACCAGCCATCCACCGAAATTACCGACAGCTCCATGGTAACAATTCCCTACCTTATTGCTCCGAACCGAACTTTTCGAGATTCCATCGCCGTTGGCATTAAATGTCCGGAGGCAGGAGCAATAATATTCTACACCCTCGATGGCAGCGAACCCACCAGCAAAAGCAACCGCTACAGCACCCCCATTACCCTGCATAAATCCACCACCGTTAAGGCAGTTGCCGTAGTGCCAGGCAAGGGTCACAGCTTTGCGGTGGAGGGCAGCTACATTCAGGTAAAAACCGATCGCACCATTGCCATTGAATCGAAGGTGAGTCGTCAATACACCGCTGGTGGACCCGAAGCATTAATCGATGGAATTCGAGGAGCAAAAGATTTCCGGTTGGGTGGCTGGCAAGGCTACCAGGGACAGAACTTTGAAGCCGTGATCGACATGGGCTCCATCAAACCCATACACAAGCTATGGGCAGGATTTTTGCAAGATGCCGGAGCCTGGATAATGATGCCTACCTCAGTGGAGTTTTTCACCTCCACCGATGGTAACACATACTACCTAACAGCTCGAGTTTCAAATAATGTGGCCGATACGGTAACAGAGTCGGTAACCAAGGACTTTTTAGCCACCGTCGATCTCAAGGCACGCTACATGAAGGTGATAGCCCATGGCTATGGTCCATTGCCCAAATGGCATCTGGGTGCCGGAAGCCCTTCGTTCATATTTATCGATGAAATTGGTGTAGAGTAACATCTTAATAACAATATTCAATGCTAGGTTGGTTAATCATAAATTAAACCTTCAATTCTGATATATATCCAACTTACATTATTTGAATACTTTATGCCAATTATCCTAAACAACTAACTATGAAAAAACTATTTACCGTAACTCTTATGTCGATACTTTGCACTTCGGCAGGGATATCGCAAAATTCCAAATCCGATAATCCTTTTTTCACAACCTACACCACACCATTTGAGGTTCCACCCTTTAACCTCATCGACACGAGCCATTACATTCCGGCTTTTATCAAAGGAATTGCAGATCAGCAGACCGAAATTGATGCCATCGTCAACAACCCGTCAGCTGCAACATTCAAAAACACCATACTGCCATTCGACAAGTCCGGCGAATTGCTAAACAAGGTTGGAAGCGTATTTTATAGTCTCAATAGCGCAAACACCAGCGCGGCAATGCAAACCATTGCAAGACAAATTTCTCCACTAACAACCCGTCACCACGACAATATTTCGCTCAACGAAAAGCTGTTTCAGCGAATAAAAGCAGTTTACCAGAATAGGTTAAACAGTAACCTTGACGATCAACAAATTAGAGTAGTAGAGAAATACTACGACGATTTTGTAAGAAGTGGGGCTAATTTAAGTGATGCAGACAAGGACAAGCTCCGACAGCTTAACCAGCAGCTATCCATGCTCGGCCTACAGTTTAACGAAAACCTCCTAGCCGAAACGAATACCAACTTTAAATTGGTGATTGATAATGCCAACAATTTGGATGGTTTACCTTCGGATGTTGTTACCGCAGCAGCGGAACAAGCTGAACATGACGGCATGAAAGGTAAGTGGGTATTTACACTGCAAAAGCCAAGCCTTCTCCCCTTCCTACAGTATGCCAATAATCGTGAGCTTCGCGAGAAGCTGTACCGTGGTTACTTCATGCGCGGGAACAACAACAATAAGTTCGACAACAAGGAGATAATGCTAAAAATTGCCAACCTAAGGGCAGAACGAGCAAACTTGCTGGGATACAAGACATATGCCGACTACGTTATAAGCAACAATATGGCCAAAACTCCGGAAAAAGTTTACAGCTTTCTTGACGGCATAATGACTCCTGCTCTTACGGTTGCCCAACGCGATAGGGATGCTATGCAGCAAATAATCAACGATGAAAAAGGAGGCTTTCAACTTCAACCTTGGGACTGGTGGTACTACTCCGAAAAGTTGAGAAAAGCGAAATACAATCTGGAGGAGTCTGAAATCAAACCTTACTTTTCGCTAAGCAACGTGAGGGATGGTATGTTTTACGTTGCAAATAAGCTTTATGGCATTACATTTACTCAAAGAACCGATCTTCCTGTATATAACGATGAGGTGGAAACTTTTGAAGTTAAGGAGGCCAATGGCAATCACCTCGGAATACTTTACCTCGATTACTATCCACGCCCAGGAAAGCGAGTAGGTGCTTGGTGCGGTCGTTTCCGCCAGCAGACCTACCGCGATGGAAAAAAGATTTACCCAGTGGTGACTATTGTAACCAACTTTACTCGACCATCAGGCAATACACCTGCCCTCCTCAGTTGGGATGAGGTACACACCCTCTTCCACGAATTTGGCCATGGTCTTCACGGTCTCTTTACCGATGGTAAATACGACCGAACTGCTGGAAATCTGCCTCGCGACATGATTGAACTACCTTCACAAATCATGGAAAATTGGGCCAGCGAACCCGAAGTGTTAAAGGTTTACGCAAAGCATTACAAAACAGGCGAAGTAATTCCTCAGGAACTTATCGATAGGCTCGAAAAAAGCGCCACCTTTAATGAAGCCTTCAATACGGTGGAATACATTGCTGCATCGGTACTCGACCTCGATTGGCACAGCTTTACGTCGCCACAACAGGTTGATGTTCTAGCCTTTGAAAAAGAGAGCATGAATAAAATTCACTTGATGCCTGAAATACTCCCTCGGTACCAAACAACCTATTTTAGCCACATTATTGGTGGATACTCAGCAGGTTACTATGTCTACTTATGGGCTGCAGTCCTCGACAGCGATGCTTTTCAAGCATTTGTTGACTCAGGAGACCTCTACAATAGGGATATTGCAGCAAAATTTCGCAAATACATTCTTACCGAAGGTGGCAGCGACGAAGGAATGGTGCAGTATATGAAGTTTCGCGGTCAAGAACCTTCACCTAAGCCACTACTGAAAAAGAGAGGCTTAGATATTTAGGTGATTATCAACGTCTCTCCTAATGAGATTTTAATCACCAGTAAGATTAATTAATCCTATACAATGAAAGGACGTATTCAATTGACGTCCTTTCCTTTTTTAATTAATCACTTCTAATGTCGTTTTACAACCAAGTATAGCAAGCTGGGCAACACCAATAACAGCAACGGCAAAGCAGCCAAAAAACCACCAATTATGGCAATACCCAATGGTTGGTTGAGCTGTGTGCCGGGACCAATGCCCATTACAAGCGGAAGCATGGCAAAAATAGCACAAAATGCGGTCATGAGTTTGGGCCGTAGCCTAGTGCTAATGGAGTAGATTATGGCCTCACCCACATCGCCCTCCTCCTCCAACGCCTTTTTATACTGCCACAGCGTAAAGATGGCATTCTCACCAATAATTCCCACAATCATAATTAACCCGATGTAGCTGCCCACGTTAAGAGGAGTTCCTGTCATAAATAGAGCCAGAAATCCACCAGCAACGCCCAGTGCCGAAACAAATATGAGCAGCAGGGCCAACAAAAATTCTCGGAACAAAAAGAGCGCTACGGCAAACACCAACAATCCGGCAGTTATCAGAATAATAAGCAGCTCGCTAAACGACTGCTGCTGCAGCTTGTAGTCGCCACCATACTCCACATGATAACCCTGAGGTAAGGTAAGCTTTGAATCGATGGCCTTTTTAATGTCGGCCATGGTGCTTCCCAGGTCACGACCATTCAGTCGTGCCGTAACAATTCCAGCGTTCTGAAGGTTTTCCCTTTCAATCTCCGCTTCACCCTGTTTAACATCTATGCTAGCAACAGACAAGAGCGGAACCAGATTCAAGTTGGCGTCGATAACCTGAAGATTTTTCAACTTATCGATGCTACCTATTCCCGCAGAGCTATAGAGCGTTCGAACCGGTGTTAGATACTCCCCGCTAAATATTGAACCCACCACGTTGCCATCGCCAGCGGTTTGCAACTGGTACTGCAACGATGCGGGAGATATGGAATGCAGCGCTAGGTTACCATAGTTAGGCTGCACCACTACTGATGGACCGGAGATAACAATCCCGTTAAACACATCGGCAGTTCCATTAACCTTTTCCACCAAATCGGCCACCTGCTCAGCGTATGACCTCAACTTTACCACATCGCCACCGAATAGCTTAATCTCGATAGGCTGTACCGAAGTGGAGAGGTCGCCAATCATATCGGTAATTACCTGACCAAAATCGACAATCAAACCGGGAACCAATATCTCCACCCGCTGACGAATGTCGTCTATCACTTGCTCCGTCGATCGCTTACGATCTTTCTTCAACTCAATGAGATAGTCACCACGGCTTGGCTCAGTAATAAAGAAACCCATTTGAGCACCCGTTCGTCGCGAAAAGGCGCTTACCTCCGGCGTTGCCCTCACAATTTTATCCACCTGCCGAAGCATGGCATCGGTCTCAGCCAGCGAACTACCCGGAGGGGAATCGAAGTCGAGCACAATGCTACCCTCATCCATATCGGGAAGAAAACCCGTTTTTAAATGTGGGTAAACAAAAACTATTGAAGTAATTAATAATACAACAAGACTAATGGCAATCACAGGTCGATGAATGAAAAAGCCAACCCATTTCTGCTTCTTTACCCCGTGACCATTTTCCGCAACCTTCTGACCTACCACATTCTCATTTTGTCCAACGAGTAGATAAACCACCGGCACACCAATCCATGTAACTAAAAATGAACAGGTAAGTGTCACTATCATAGTGTTGGTCATCACGTTGAAATATGCTCCGGCCAAACCACCCATCAACCCAAAGGGGAGAAAGATAACGATGGTGCTAAGCGATGAGGCAACCATTGCAGGAAACAAATAACGTATAGATTTACCCACCAAATTATGTGGCAACTCCTTGGGATACTCCTCATGGGTTCGGTGTATTTGCTCAACAATAACCACCGCATCATCTATTATCAATCCAATGGAGGCAACGAGTGCACCCAAAGTCATAATATTTAAGGTATACCCCAAGGCATAAAGCACTACAATGGTAAACCCTAGCGTAACCGGAACAATGGCCAAGAGCGTTACTCCTGCCTTCATCGAACGAAGAAATATAAATGCAATTATAATAGCCAAAACTGACCCAACCCAAAGCGCATCCCTCACGCTACTGATGGAATCCTTCACAAAGTTGGACTGGATATAGTAAGGTACAATACGCACGTCGGGAGGAAGTATCTTTTTCAGCTCGTCCACCCTTTGGGTTACCAAATCGGAGGTAATTATGAGATTGGCATCCGGCTGCTTAAGCACGTTTACCAGCACACCCTCAATTCCATTAGCATTGATGGTAACATACTCCTTTGCCTGCTCAATGGAAACCTGAGCAAAATCTTTGATCCTTACGAGCCGCTTGCCGTCGTTTTTTACCACCAAATTCTCCAAATCGGATAGACTTCGCATGGAAGCATCGGTAAGGTTGAGATACATTCGGCGGTAATCGGTCACAAAACCGTTGGACTCGATAAAACCAGTGGCAAGAAAAATGGAATGGAGCGAATCTGGAGAGATCCCCAAACCCGCCATCTTAATGGGATCGAGCAAAACACGATATTCCTTCTCCTTACCTCCCAAAACAGCAATGGACGAAACACCATCCACCTGCGAAAGAAATGGCTTAACGGTAAATCGCGCCAAATGCTTTAGCTCAATGAGCGAGCGTTTATTGCTCTCCAGTGAATATCCCATCACGGGAAGGATGGAGGGCGACATCTTCTCCACCGATATCTGTGAACCGGCAGGTAAATCGGTGCGCACTTGGCTGATGCGCGATTCCAGCTGTGTTTTAGCCAAATCGATATCGTAATTCCAGTCGAAGGTGGCCGAAATCTCGCAGCTGCCCCTACTGGTAGTGCTTCTTAATATTTTTAATCCGGGCACCTGCCTAATGGCATTTTCCAATGGCTGGGTAACGGTGAGCATCATCTGATCGGCAGGCTGGAGACTTGCATCAACAATTACCTTAACCTTGGGAAAGGTAATGTCAGGAAATAGCGAGGTTTGCATCTTGCTAAAGACATAAACACAAGCAAACAGCAAGATTGCTAAAACAAAAGTTACAGGCTTTTTATAGGTAAGATGAAAGTTACTCATGCTATTTCGATATAACTTTTACCAATAAAGTATCGGGTACACCATAGTTTCCACTGACCAAAAACTTATCGTTGGCCTTAAACTTAGGTTGAAGAATCTCCACCGAGTCGCCACTTTGATGCCCCAACTGCACATCCATTTTGATGGCGTTAACGCTATCGACAAGGTGCATTACCCAGTAGCGAGTCTCCGTTTCATTGGAAAGCACTGCACTCTTTGGAAGCAGTTGAGCCTGTCTACTCGAATAGCTGGGGATGGTTGCCAAGGCCTGAATCCCTGCCGGAATAAACTTGGTAGGTCCTACCGTTACAAGCCATGGTATGGTTTGAGCCCCCTGATTCGCCTGTGGCAATGGATTTGCCGCCTTACCCTGGATCTTAGTGCCATCGGACATGGTTAACTCAACGGGCAACCCAACGTGAACTAAGCTGCGCCACTCAAAAGGAAGATTAAGCACAAAGGCCAAGCTGTGCTGCTGAACAATCGTAGCCAACGATTCACCCTCGGGCACGTAATCGCCCACCTGATGGCTAACTTCCGAGACAAACCCATTGGCATCGGCCTTTACGCTCCAAATACCCGAGAGTTTAAGTCCACCCGACATGGAATCGAGCGCATTTCCCAACGCCCGTGACTCCTTGGTTTGCAACGTCATTAGCAGTGTGCCTCTACCTACGAGCTGCCCCGGCGATACGGCTATACTTACAATAAATCCGGTAATTGGCGATTTAACCACATTTTGCGCCTGAAAGGTGGAGGTTGCAGAAACCTCAATCCTATCCACAATGGATCCAACCCGCATGGAGGTTATCTCAACTTCGGGTCGTGGTGATTTACTATCGGTAGAATTCTCATCACTACCTCCTCCACAGCCTGCCATTAAAGCCGTAAAAAGCAACATACCTGCAAGTGTATAATTCGAAATAAACCTCATACGTTCCTATTTTTCTATTCAGAAATATTGTTCAACTCATTAATGAGCATATATCTTGCAATCTCAGCCGACCACCTCTGCCCTTCTAGGTCCATGTAACTCTGAATAGACAGAAAGAACATGGGAATATCCACTTGGCCAGATTCCAGCAAGCGCCCATTGGCCTCCACCAACGCGCGGGCAAAACTCAGCTGCTCGTCTACCTCCTTGGATTGCAGGGCTAAATCGTTGAGTTGACTCTGCAGCAAGCGCCGCTGAATTTGTTGCTGACGTATAACCTTGCCCTTCTCAAATCCCAACGATTGCTCCTGAAGCACCACCTTCTGGTGCTGCAATGTCCGCTGATGGCCATCGTAAATGGGAATGGAAAAAGTGGCACCAACGCCAACTCCAAAATTGTTGTATGGCTCGAAAAGAAATGAAGAGAGATACCCGGCATCGGCGTGTAGGCTGAATGTTGGCCGGTAATAAGCATCAATCATACTATGCTTGCTTGCAATGAGCAAGCTGTCGGCAGTAAATTTACGCGTGGTAAGCGTACTATCCACATTCACCAGCTCCGCCAATGGCAGATTAGGTTTGGAGAGTGAAACCAAGCTGGTATCCTCAATTCCACACAGGTAGCGCAGCCGTCCAAGGTTACTCTTTAACTGAGAAAGTGCCTGCATTTTCAATAGCTGCTGCTTTCGCATGGATGCCACAAAGGTGAGGTAGTCTGTTTGCCGGTATATATTTGCCCTAGCCAACCGCTGCAAAATGGAGTCCTCGCGCTGCAGCAGCTGGTAGCTTTCCTTCAGAAAAGCTAGCTGCTGCTGATCGCCATAAACCACTAAATACTGGTTGGTAACCTGCTGTTTTAAATCCTTAACCGTAAGGGAGTAGTCCAGCGAAAGCGATCGTCGATTCAGTGCTGCAAAGCTATTTTGCGCCTTCAGCATCCGATTGCCCGGCAGCAGCATATCGAAGTGCACCAGCGTGCTACCCTGCTGCTTATTGGTAATAACCTCGTCGTAGCCAAGTCCGTTTATAATTGGGTCGTAGGCAACGTTGGCAGTAAAGCCAACCTGCGGTAAGTAAGTAGCCCTTACCGATGCACTATCGAGACTGGCCCCTCTCAAGTCGTTCTTCTTTGCATAGAGCAGCGGGCTATTGGCCACCGCCGCATCAATGTAATAGTCCAATTGCTCCTGCCCTTTTATGGTTGTATGAAGGCAAGAAGATAAGGTTATAGCCAAAAAGAGAGTCTTCAACATATTGATAAATAAAAAGAAGAAAGGTAACCCCTTTCTTCCAAAATTAAAAAAAGTTTTGTGCTAATCCTCTTCTCCAGCAGGCTCAACCTTAATAATATCTCCCTGAGTGTTAAATACAACCTCCTTCACACCATCTAGAGTTTTAATCTCCAGCTCATAGGTTAAGGAGCTGTCACTATTGGTTACCTTTTCGCACTCCTTTACCGTCATTTTTGCAAATTTTGCATCCAGCGTAGTCTTAACAGCCTGTGGTAACACATCCACCGCAATCTCCTCCTCCGTTTCCATCCAAGTTCCATCAAGGCTGAAAAGCGCAGATTCCGTCTTGCCATCGAGCTTAAACTCGGCCTCAAGAGCTTTATCATTTTCCTTCGACCATTTTACCTTGGTAACAGAGGGAAACTTTTTAGCAAAGGTATCCTTCACCTCCTTGGGCACATTTACTGAACAGGCTTGAGTTGCCATTAGCAGGCTGGCGGCCATAAAAAGCATTATTTGTCGCATTGTAAATTGAGTTTAATGGTTAATGCCATAAAAGTAAAACCCGAATCTGAAGCAAAATTGGAGTTTTAAGGTTAGAATAACTGTAAAATAATATGGGAAAAACTTCAATCCCTTAAATGTTTTTCAAAACCTCTACCAAAACAGCTCCACCGTATGAAGTCCATCGGCATAGGTGTAGCTAACGGTAAAATTAAATGCCTCAGCAATCTGTTTTACCAATGCCAGACCGAGACCAAGAGATTGGCCGGCTTTTGAGGCTTTAGCAAATCGCTCGAAGAACCTAGCTGGGTCACCTTCCACCGCCTCTCCAGAGTTGGTAACGCATAACGAATGTTCACCCAGCGATATTACAATTTCACCACCAAAACTACTGTGCTGAACTGCATTTCGAAGGATATTCCCTACCATGATTGACGCCAGCTCTGCGCTGGCAATCCATGTTGGTTGTGAAGCAATATGGTATTTAACTTTCAGCTGCTTGGCCTCCATAAAATCGGATAGCTGTTCCAGTAGGTCCTGAATCAATGTCAAAACATCAACTTTCTCCTCCATCTTGAATTGCCTATTCTCAATCTTCACCAGCAACAGCAGCGTTGAGTTCAACCGTGATAGCCGTAATGCATGCTGGTAGGCAATGTGCACCTGGTCAACCTTCTCTTGCGGTAGCGATGAATCCTGCATTAGCGTTTCCAGCTTGGTTATGATAAGGGTGAGCGGAGTTTGTATTTCGTGTGAGGCATTCTCGGTGAATGACTTCAGTGCCCTGTAGTCGCTTTGAACCTTGGTGGTGAGGTGTTCCAGCGCTGCATTCATCTCCCGAAATTCAAGTATACTGGTTGTTGTCAAGCAAAGTCTAACACCATCGGCCACATTAAATTGCTGAAGTTGGTGAAGAGTAGCATAAAAAGGTCGCCATATTCGCTTACTAAGAAAAAGTCCTATCAAATAAAAACCAAGCAGAAGCAAGGCATAAACTACCCCAATGGCTGTAGCAATGGCAACCAGCAAATCTTCCTGTTCCAACAACGACGTTCGCACTGTAATTTGGTAGTAGCTATCGCCAACTTTTGCAACGGATATTAGCTGTCTGTATGGCTCACTATCTCCCTCGACGGTATCTGAAATCTCTATGTTAGCAATAGATGGCGCAGCAATCATGGTGCTATCAATTTTTTCGGCAACCATCATTGGAGGAATTGAAAAAGGTGGTTTACCCTGCTTAATGTAGCTTACCAAATCGTCGTGCTGAGACTGTAACGCCTCATCAGTCTCCTTCTGCTGAATGTGGAGTATGGCAAAAAATAATCCAGCACCAGCCAAGGCAAGCAGCACAGCCGTCATCACAAGTTGATATGCCGAAGTAACTCTTATTAACTTCATTCGTCGCTCCATTTATAACCAAACCCATACGCTGTTTTAATGTAATCCTTCGCCCCTTTTTCCATCAACTTTCGGCGTAAGTTTTTAATATGAGTATAGATGAAATCGAAGCTATCAACCATCTCAATATGGTCACCCCAAATATGCTCGGCAATGGACTCCTTGCTAAGCGTGGCATTTTTATTCACCACCAAATAAACCAACAAGTCATACTCCCTTTTGGTAAGCACAATAGGAGTTTTTTGAACCGTGACCAGCCTATCCTTTGTGTCGATGGATATCTCGTTAAAATTTAACTTATCACTTCCTTCAAAGAATCTACGTCGTAAAAGGGCATTAATGCGGGAGTTGAGCTCGGCAAGGTGAAATGGCTTGGTGAGGTAATCATCGGCACCCAGGTCTAGACCGGAAATTTTGTCGTCAAGTGCCCCCCTAGCCGAGATAATCAGTACTCCTGTATGAGGGTGAAGTTTTTTGATAAGCGGTAGCAGCGAAAGGCCACTTCCCCCCGGAAGATTTATATCCAGCAGAACAACGTCGTAGGCAAACCCAACAAGTTTTTGCTCGCCCTCGATCAGATTTGCTGCAACCTCACAAACAAAGCTATTCTTTGCCAGATAGCGCGAAATATCCTCGGCCAGAGATTGCTCATCCTCAACAACAAGAATTTTCATACTTCAAATATACCTCTTCAATTCTGAAGAAAATTAGAAGTTGGAGATTCATAACATCACATAAAAGTCATTAACGCTCAAATATAGCCAGCAAACCCTTATCTTTGAACAGTAAATGGAAAAACACCCCATTGCACCCGTTTTGAACCAGTAAAGTTAAGATTATGTCGAATAACGAAATACTCAAAAAACTGCGAGTTGCGCTACACCTACGCGACGATCAGATAGTTGAAATTATGAAGTTGGTGGACTTCAACATCACAAAAACTGAACTGGGGGCATTCTTTAGGGCAGAGGACCATCCAAACTACAAAACTTGTGGTGACCAAGTACTGCGCAATTTTCTGAACGGCCTTATTATTCATTTGCGAGGACCTTTGGCACCAAAGAAAGAAGCATCGGACAATCCGGAGTAAGATTCGACTTTCCACTTTGAAAGAATGGTATAAGGGGAAATTTCAGAATAGCTGACTCACTTATCAGATAGTGAGCAAGTTTTACTCCATCAAATTTTGGCTAGTAAAACGCCACAACTGGCTCGGCCTTCCTCTTTTTTCGGTGGTTGAGCCACTGCTGCCCCTTGTAGCAGAGATACGACGAGGCAGCACCAATGATCGCCCCAGCAAGCACATCGCTAGGATAGTGCACACCTAAATGCATGCGCGAATAACCCACCGTTGAAGCCCAAGCAAAGGATGGTGCAATTACATACCACTTTGGATAGGCCAAGCTAACCGACGTGGCGGTGGCAAAGGCCGATGAGGTGTGTCCCGAGGGAAATGAGTAGCTACCTCCTGCCGAAAGTTTTTCAATATCGGGGTAAGTGGTAAAGGGTCTTGGTCGCTTTACAGAATATTTCAAAATCGTTGTCATGGTGCTGGAAAGCAAAAAAGCTGAGGCAATGGTAATTCCATCCGACTTCATCTGTTCGTCGCCCTCAATAAGCCCAACACCCAAAATAATAGCCGGCGTAGCAATGCTCACTGCTGCTTCGCTATTCAACATGAACTGCATGGTTTTATCCCAATGTTTATTCCTATCCAAATTGATTGTTCTGAGTATCCTAATATCAAGATTTTGACCGCTAAGAACACCAGCTAAAATTAGGAAAGCCAAAGTGAAGGAGAAAAATCGTGCCATACTCTTTTGAAATATATGGATGCAATGATAACAAAATATTCTGTGGCAATTCTGTGTTTTGCATTCTGCAAAAAAATAGCCAGAAACTACTCCAACCATTGGAATTAAAACCAGCGAATGGAGCAGCCTATGGCCTACCAATTAATAAGTTAAAATGAGATTAACTCTTTTCGTCGGGATCTCCATTTATTGGCGAGTACCAGTCAATTTTTCTAGAAATGCGCATAACAGCCGCCAAAGCCACAAACAGGCCAATGCTACCCATAATAAGGGCGTAATCCTCTAGCTGCAGAATGGTGAACAGGAACAGATAGAGCACAACCAGAATACCAATCAGCATCATCGACTGCTTTTTATTCTTGAAAATGGCCACCGCGTAGGAACCAATGAGCGAAATAGTGGCTATGGCCGCCAGTATATAAGCTATAGCAAAGCCCAGCTGCTCGCTCAAGGAGATTAACAGCGTGTAAAACACGCATAGCGCAAGGCCAACCAAAATATACTGCACAGGATGAATCTTCCGTCGGTTAAGAATTTCAGAGAACAGAAATACCATAAAAGTGAGGGCAATGAACATCAGTGCATACTTAGCAGCCCGCTCTGATTTTTGATAATGGTCAACCGGAAAAAGCAGCTTTACGCCAAAAGCTGACTCGTTAACATCGTAGGTGCTTCCAATCCACGCTTGCGGGAAATTCCGGTTCAGGCTTAAAACCGTCCAGTCAGCGGCAAAGCCCTTTGGACCAACATCGCGATTATCGGGAAGGAAGGCGCCATCGAAGCTGGGTGTTGGCCAGGTTGACTGAATGGCAATTTTGGAAATTTTTCCCATCGGCACAAAGCTAAGGGCACTACTTCCCTTTAACTTCAGCGTAATGCTGTAAGGGTAAATGCTTGCAGTATCGAACTTCAACCGGGCAGAAACACCCTGCTTGATAATATCTTGGTTGTCCAGGCCTGGCGTTACCTCGTAATCCACACCATTAAAGGTAATTTTTAGGTCATTTTTTATGCCTCGCATATCGGGAATCCCCAGCGAAACAAAGGCTTCGTCCCATAAAATATCGTTCGGACTAATCTTCCACTCGCTAAAGTCAGGATGGCGGAAATTTCCAGAAAGTTGGAGGTTGGCAGTGTAAACAATCACCCGATAAATTCCACGGTAGCGAATTTCGGGCTCCATTTTACCCGTAATAGTAAGCTGATCCGGCAAAAAATGTGCATAATCACGTGAAACTACCTGCTTGCCGTCAACAATGCTTCTTCGCATATAGGGCACCGAAATAATGGGTCCCGCGATAGTTTGCTCGTTTCCCCACTTGCTGCTGATTTCCCGAACAACCTCCTCACTATTTGTCTTACGTTCAAGAATTAGGCTACGAATCATTGCAGCCGGAATTAGCAGAAAAAGGGCAAGTATACCTACCACAAAAATTTTTACAGATACCGACTGCGATACCCACTTGCGAAAATCGTTTGTTGCCATAAATAGTTGAGTTTAGATAAAAAGCAAACGACAAATTCAATTAAAAAGTATAACGAAAATTATAAAGAACTATCGCCAGTTCTTCATCTTGTACCACCTATTGGCAAACAGGAAGATAATCACGTAGCAAGGAATTAAAATCCAATAAGCGTTTTGGGAACCAACCATGTCGGATAGATAGCCCCAAACCAAGGGAAGAATGGCACCACCGGCAATGGCCATTATAAGCAAGGCTGAACCTGTTTTAATAAATCGGCCAAGACTATGAATGGAAAGAGGCCAAATTGCAGGCCACATTATAGCATTAGCAAAGCCCAAAAGAGCTATAAACATTACCGAAAGAAATGGAGTGCTAAATATGGCGGCAATGGTAAAAAGAATACCTAAAACCGCAGAAATTTCAAGCGCTCTGCGTTGGCTTACGACCTTAGGCATCAAAACTATTCCCAACAGGTAGCCCACAATCATAGCTCCAAGGGTAAAGGAGGTGAACATCTTGGCCGTGCTAATTGGAATTCCTAAAGAAATTCCATAACGTATAATGGTGTCACCGGCAACCACTTCGGCACCTACGTAAAAGAACAGAGCAACTACACCCAGAATGAGATGCGGAAACTGGAAGATATTGGTCTTGCCTTCAACTTCAGCCCCAATCTCACTTTCAGACTCGGCGTCCACCTCCGGCAGAGGCGAAAAGCGGACGAACAATGCAAGTAGTAACAAAACGCCCGACATAATCAAATATGGGGCAATCACGCGGGCTGCAAGAGCATCAAGAGCAAGAGCACGGGCACTACCATCGAGCTTGGCTAAGCTGGAAACAAAAACATCACCATCGCTAAGAATATAGTAAGCCAAGATTAACGGACCAACCACCCCTGCAATTTTGTTGCAGATGCCCATAATGCTAATTCGCCGAGCAGCCGTTTCTGAAGGACCGAGAATAGTGATGTAGGGATTGGAAGCCGTTTGAAGAACAGCCAAGCCGGTACCCATTACAAAAAGGCCCAAAAGAAACAAACCGTATGTTCGAGTATGTGCTGCGGGAATAAAAAGTAAAGTCCCAACTCCCATTACCAATAACCCTACCATCATCCCCTTTTTGAATCCTGTTTTTTTAAGCACCCATGACGAAGGAAGCGCCATAACGGTATAGGAAATATAAAAGGCAAACGTTACAAAGAGCGCTTGAAAATTGGAGAGGTCACAGGCAATTTTAAGGTAGGGAATAAGTATCCCGTTAAGCCAGGTAACAAAGCCAAAGATAAAAAAGAGAAAACCGATTAGGATAATTGGGAGCGAGTTGCTTCCAGCCTTTGCAGAGCTGTTGTTGGACATAGCAGTTAAGATTTAGGTTACAACCAGAATGCATTACCAAAGGGTTGTATGAAATGCAAAGGTAAAAATTCGACAATATAGCCGCTGATTGTGTTATGAAAATATTGATTTAAGATAAAATCTAACCCTAATTACTATCCTAACCTCAATACACGGAGTTATCAGAAAAAAAAAGAGGCTGTCCATTGGGCAGCCTCTAAATGATTATTTACTTGATTTCACTTTCTCTATGCAAAACTCAATTAACATTTTCATGTCTGCAAGATTTGAAAAATCAGTTTTGTTCTCTTTAACAAAAGATTTAATATCTTCTTTTATTGAGGGAAAAACTTTTCCAACTTGCTTAGCATTATTCGCAGAATAAATTTGATTATTCTTTTGAAGGTAGAAACTCTTTTTAGCTATAAATTCGGAATGAGCGGTATTGCTGATTCTATTATTTTCACTACTTGAAGATATTGCATCACTATGATCTATGGAAGTAACAGATGTCGCAGCCCCTGTAGCCAAAGGTTGACCATATCCACCAACTTTCACTTCGCCGATCTCTGTTACCTTATCAAGTTCTAATAACTTAATATCAAAATTAGCAACCACCCGCATAATTCCCCTTGGAGTATTAATGAATATCTGATCCCCGATCAAAACAAAAAGAACATCATTCATAACAAGTTTCTCCGCCAACCTTACCTCTTCCCCAGCGCGAAATTCCTTGGTATTCTGCTTTTCGCTGGAAATAAAATGAACTTCATTGTTAAAAAGGTTAAAGTTAAGTAACGCAGCAGTTGATTCATTGTTTTTAAAACAAACGCGGCCTTGCTCAAAAGTTGGGAAGAAATACTGAAATCCTTTTGAAAGCAAATAGTTTATTGTGTCCCCCTCATTCACTTTAATAACCTCTTTGTTTGATTGTCCAAATGAAGTCAAGGTTAACATTACCCCTGCAACTACGCCTAATAACTTAAGATTTTTATTCATAACCATTCTTTTTAGGTTGGTTTATATAATAAGCGATCAATTAATAATCCAATCATTTTGTTGCTCAAGGCAACATCAACTTTCAGGCTTCATTTTAACCACATTAAACAAAGCTACAAGCCTAAAGTATTCATCTAATATCAAACGTACAAAATAAAGATCGAACTCTTAAACCCATTACCATAAAAATTCAAAGTTAATATTACCAATATATAGTCTGAAACGCAATTATTGAGTCAAAAATTGCAATTAGGTTAAATATAGTCAATTGGAAGAAAAGTTGGAGGATTGGATACGTGTATTGTAGCAGCAACCCATTACCAGAAGGAAAACTATTGATTAATGAATTCTGAATTGATGGAAGAACAACGGTATTAAATAGAAGTTATAATCATTCCTAATAAGGAAACAAATAATAAAACCAACGAGCTGTTATTGCGCCCTACCCGATGCAAACGCGTAGACCTTTTCCAAAAACTCCTTACCTATTGCTACACTCAGGCTATTAGCAAAATCACCCTTTTCGGGATGCCACTGAACGGCATTCAAGTATCCCTTGCCTCCGGGATTTAGCCACTCGTAGGCCTCCACAACTCTATCATTGGCAAAGGCCGTTGGGCGAAAGCAAGGCGCGAGAGTTTTTACTGCTTGGTGATGGACCGATACCACGTCAAATGATTCTCTCCTTGCAATTTTGTAAAGGTTACCGGTGGCATCCAAGTTCACCTTGTGATACATCAGCTGCTCATTTTTCGATCGATGGCTCACGCTATTCCCAAAGTCTGCCTCTAGGTCTACAATTAAGTTGCCGCCCATACTTACATTGAGTATTTGCTCCCCACGACAAATGGCAAGCAAGGGCAACTTCAACCCCAAGGCTTTTTCGATGAGGGCAAATTCAAGGGTATCGCGATAAGGATCGCATTCGCAACGCGATGCCTCCTCAGCCAGGTTGTAGTGGGAAGGATGCACATCGGGTCCACCTGTAACAACCAGCCCTGAACACTTTTCCAGCAGCTGCAACGCTTCAGGGATGTCTTTTCCGAAAAAATTGATGTAGTCAAACGTAGAATCGATGCTTCTCAACCACTGAATGTAGAGCTGGTACTTCTCCTCATCGGTTGCCCTCGAAAAACCAATTGTAACCATAACGTTTTTATTTACCACTTAATAGCAGCTGCAAGTATAGCAGCAATTTAGCAAATTCAATGAAGTTAGGGTAAATAGATTGTAATCAACGGCCATATAGAGGTGATTCAGCTGCTAGCTAATATGCAAAATTACAGGAACAATAATAGGCAAGTTGACAGCCATATGGAAAAGGATGCTGTAGTGTAAACCATGATTCATGCGTATGTAACCATTGATAAATCCCAGCACGATTTGAGGCCCGCCAAGGATGAACGAAAATGCCAGAATATAGTATACATTTCCAGTAAAATTGGTTGCATGCCCCAATCCGAAAAGTATTGATGAGCTGTAAAAGAAGTATTTGAACTTACTCGCGATAAACAATTCAACCTTTTTCCTTGTAAAGATGGTTACCATAAGGAGTAAGCCGATTACAAAAATAGATAACAATATAGGCACAAGGAACTTTGATTGGTTTAGGGAGTATGCACTCAGCGCCATTGCAGTGGGAATAAATAGAAGAATGCTACTCCACTTAAACCGGAGCAACGATCGAAAAATAACCTCCTCGCAGAAAGGGGCGAGCAATACGGCAAATAGTATTGTCATCACCGGCGGCGCTTCAATCTTAAGATGCTCGAGATGTAGCACTTTGCAAAGAATAGCGATAATGAGTCCAATGGCAAGTGCTGCGAGATAATAGAAGAAGTACAAAGCGATAAACTTTATGGCAGATAGCTTTCTGCGCTCGCAATAATCCGGGTTTTTCAGGTAGCTAATAAACGAATTCATGGTACATATGCTTTTTATTTCCCAGTGTATTCATCCTGCACTGCTTAAAAAGGTTAGCGGAATGAGGGCAATAGGAATTAATCCATATTCTAATAATCAATTATGCTACCAACGTTTTGCAGCTATAAGAAGTTGGCGATTTCGAAGCACGAAACTGTCTGCCTCAACTGAACTTGATACGAAGCATAAAGCTTCATTTAACCACTGAACCGCCAATTTCTTGTAGGTGCTGTTAGGCGTATGTGCTTCTTCTGTCTTCAAGTTCTGTCTTTTAAATACAAGTAATTCCAAAGTCTGTAATAATATTTTCTGTTTTACTTTCTTCTATTCGTATTGTCGAAAAGTCATAAGCATTACTATATCCAGTATAAAGTTTTATTTTACCTTTAAAGTCGTCAGGAAATGTTTCAAAAAGTTTTTCAATTTTCTCTGACCTTTGTTTTGAGATTGCATCTGTTTTAGCAATACTTGCTGTCATTTGTGAGAGTGAACCACTACTTGGAAAATCATCACTGCTTTTAAAATAAAGACTGTCAAGAACATTAATTTCATCTAATTGAGTTTTATATTTCTCAATGTCGAAACCAAATAATTGCTTCATTTTGTCACCATAAATTCTTAAGTTACTTAAATGGCTATCAGGGCAATCAGTCGCATTTTTTGAACGGACAATAAGCAAGTAACTTCCAGGAAGTATTTTCTCTATCTTATAGTTTCCCTGAACATCAGCTGTTGCTTCAAATTTTAAATTTCCACGAATTGTATCAAGTGAATACAAAGTAATTTCTGCACCTGCGTCAGCTTTATTTCCAACATAGTTGTTGTATTTCCAATAAGCATTTCCTGTCAATGTTCCGTAGTCACCATTAATACTTTTTGTATTTGTCTTGTTCACTTTTAGGTCTTTGTCAAGATAAAACGATACGGTCATTTTTGCTTTGTCTTTGTCCGAGTTAGTGATGGAATAAAAGTGAGTAATTTTGTATAATGAAATTAGTTTTGTGTCTGATGTGTCTGACTGTTTTAAGGTGTCAAGTTGAGTAAATGAAACAGGTTCGTAACTGTCAGAATTTTTTAAATTTTCTTTAAGGTATCCTTTTACAGCAGATTGAGCCTTATCGGTCGGAGAGTTTGAACACGAAGCAAAGCACATTGCTGTTGCTGTTAGAATAATGATGTAAATGTTTTTCATATTTTTTCGTTTTTGTTAAATTATTTAGCTTTTACAAGGCAATTAAAAAGGTCTTTTGAAAGGTCTGAGTAGTCCGTTATCTCTCCTGTTGAAATATAAAGTTTATATTTTGCTATTCCACTTTGTTTGAGTAATGCAATGTCTTCATTGGTAAGTTGAATGAATGTTGTTGTGTAAAAGCTACTACCTGCGTAGCTGTATTCGACTTTGGCACTTGGTTTATTTATTTTTTTTTCATTTTTCAGAATTATACTGACACCAGTTCCAGTATAAATCCCTGTCTCTTTAATCCATATACTCAAATAATATTTAATAACACCGCTCTTTTTAATCTTCAAAAAATTAACGTCATCTGTAATTCGAGCTTCAAAAGTTATTTCTCCAGAAAATTCGTCTACCGTTTTTGTTACTCCACTGCAATCAATACTGTCAATTTTTTGAGCTATTGAATCAGTTTTCTGCCCAAAAGAAAATACAGTTGTCGCAACAAAGGCGAATAATAAAATTGTTTTTCTCATTTTTTATTTATTTGTCAAAGTTAATTATTTATTGTGTCGGTCTTCTTAGCATTACGCCTAACGGCTGACGCTATGGCAAGTGCGGGAATAAATTGTTGCTCAACTGTCTGCCAGCACAAATGTATGTAAAGATTTCAAATGTTTCAACGAACACGCAAACCCCGCATTTGCTATAGCGTTTGTTAG
>Ga0268263_1000209_pt1 | contig 133267 bp, 118 predicted proteins | sample Biomet5_FD_190358 | JGI IMG/M metagenome (GOLD analysis project Ga0268263, IMG submission 190358) | Microbial communities from bioreactor (seeded with sewage sludge) at LBNL, California, USA - Biofuel metagenome 5 (SPAdes) (version 4) | ecosystem: Engineered > Bioreactor > Anaerobic >... | reverse complement strand
GAACAGAGAAGTTAAGCCTTGTCACGCCGATGGTACTGCGCACAAGTGGGAGAGTAGGTAGTCGCCGTTTTAGTTGAAGATCCCCTGATATCGAAGGATGTCGGGGGATCTTTTCGTTTTATCCCTTCTTATTCGATTGGATGGAGTTTATGCTGGCTAAGTAAAGAATTAGGTGATTGATCCAATACTTATTGCAGTATGCATGAATCGATACTAAAGATCATTGCATATTGTTTAGAATCTATTTAAATCTATCTGCTTTTTATTCTGTTTAATAGCCTAGCATATGGGCGTTTCTTTTTTGATGGACTATTAGCTTTTGTATGGAGTTTTATCTGTATCTTTTCTTCTTTTGAAATATTTTCTTTTAAAAAGATTGTTCTTTAAAAGAAATAGTGTACATTTGTAGTGTACTAATGTACTATTACACACTATTGCTCTAAATTATAAAAAAGTATTGTATGATTAAAGTGGATAATATTTCGTTTAGTTATAGAAAATCGAAAAAGAAGGTTTTGCAAGATTTCTCTCTTTCTTTAGACTCAGGAAGAGTTTATGGCCTTTTGGGGAAAAATGGAGCGGGAAAATCAACGTTATTGTATCTTATGACGGGTTTGTTGATACCTAAAAGAGGTAAAGTGTTGTATCAAGGCTTGGATGTACGCCGTCGTTTACCAATGACGCTAAAAGATATGTTTCTGGTACCTGAAGAATTTGAATTGCCCTCAGTTTCGTTAATAAGCTATGTAGAATTAAACAGTCCGTTTTATCCTCGTTTTAGTAAAGAAGATATGGTGAAGTATCTTCATCTCTTTGAGATGGACATGGATATTAATTTGGGAGCTTTATCCATGGGACAAAAGAAGAAAGTGTTTATGAGTTTTGCATTAGCTACAAATACTCCTTTTTTAGTTATGGATGAGCCAACAAATGGCTTGGATATTCCCGGTAAAAGTCAATTTAGAAAATTCATTGCTTCGGGAATGAGCGATGATAAAACGATTCTAATATCCACTCATCAAGTCCGTGATATTGATAAGATATTGGATCATGTGCTGATTATGGATAATACTCGGGTGCTTCTTAATGAAAGTACAGTTGATATTTGTCGAAAATTGTTTTTTTCTGAAAGTGATGATCGTAGTTTGGCAGAAAAGGCGCTTTATATGATACCATCTATAAAAGGTAATTTTTTAATGTTCCCTAATGAAAACGAAGAAGATTCGGAAATTAACTTGGAGTTACTTTTTGGAGCTGCATTGAGTATGCCGGATAAACTGAAAGATTTGTTCCACCCTATATTATAAATAAGTTATGATGCGAGATACTTTTTTTAGTTTGCCACGCTTTATGGATCTTTGCCGTAAGGAAATGATTGAGGGTTGGAAATCCAATTTGATGCGTATTGTGCTTATGTATGGCATCATGGTCATTGCTTTTGTTTGGAATGGATATATATCTTACGATTCTTATTCACAACATCTTTGGAAGATTGATCCTACTTGGGATGCTCTTCGTTGGTTTTTTATATGGGGACTTTTTGTGTTCGGCTCATTGAGTGCATCATTTACGATGGAGCGAATGAAAACAAAAACGAGTCGTACAGCTGTGTTGATGACTCCAGCTACCATGTTTGAGAAATATCTTTCGAGATGGCTAATATTTAGCATCGGTTTTCTCGTCGTATTCTTAATTGCCTTTAAATTAGCAGATTATACCCGTGTGCTTTACTTTTCATTGAGATTCCCTAAGATAGATATGATTCACCCTATGTCTTTCTCTTACCTGTTTGCAGAAGGTAGTCCTTTTGCTATTGTTCCTAAATGTGAATATTTTTGGGTGAGGTTTTGTGGCTTTTTGTTTGTGCAGTCGTGTTTTATTTTAGGAAGTTCTATTTGGCCTAAGAATGCCTTCTTAAAAACTTTTGTTGCTCTCGTTTTGGTATTTGTTATATATGGTTTAGTCATTAGCGGATTAGTCAAACTTTTATTTCTGGATGGTTATGATTATTCTAACGTAATGAACTTTCCAGAAGAAAAGGGGTTGCATGTAGTTATAAGTTTGTGTTCTATCTTTGCCCTGTTTAATTGGGTTCTTGCCTATTTCCGTTTTAAAGAGTCTGAAATTATTCATCGTATGTAGTTATGAACTTTAAAGAGAATAAAGCTATCTATCTCCAAATAGCAGATCGCATTTGTGATGAAATTCTGTTGGAGCGTTATAAAGAAGAGGAACGCATTCCTTCTGTGAGGGAATATGCTGCTGTAGTAGAGGTTAATGCTAATACGGTAATGCGTTCTTATGATTTTCTTCAAGCGCAAGAAGTGATTTATAACAAGCGGGGGATAGGTTATTTTGTATCAACCGGAGCTCGTGAGTTGATACATTCTCTACGCAAAAAGTATTTCTTAAATGAAGAGCTTGATTATTTTTTTAAGAGAATGTACACTTTAGGCTTTTCTGCCGAAGAAGTTACGAAAATGTATAGGGAATTTATTAGAAAACAAAAATAGAGTCGGATTATGAAACGTACAACATATATTATATTAAGCTTATTGTTTAGCGGGTTGGTAGTTGTAAGCGCTTTTCTTTTTTATTGTTCCAAACAAGGACTTCCTAAAGATGGTAACTTCTTGAAAATATCAGGTGTTATGAAAAAGACTGATATTTCCGGATGCAAGTTTATAGAATGCGATGCAGAGAGAGAGAATAATCAGGGTGTGAGTTTTGGGGGCTGCAAGCTTTTTGTTCGTCCGTCCGAAACTCCATCTGGCAATCTTGTTTATCCAAGTGGCTGGGATAAATATTTAAAGCTGGAGATTGTGGGAGATACGTTGAAGCTTCTATTTCATTTTCCAAATGATAAGATTGATCCGAAATATAAATCCCGATATTTAAATATGGAGTCTGACTCGATCACATTGAGTCTGCCGTCAGGTTCTTTTGCCTTAATCAACCGTATTCATTTGATGGGAACTTCTGTCACAGGTTTCAATCGGGATACACTCTCTATTTCGACTTCTGCTTTTTTGGAGATAAAAGAATCTAATGTAACTTCACTCTTTGTTGCCGCTCCTATGCTACGTCTCGAAAGTGGGAAAGCCGAAAAACTTTATGTAGATTTGGATCAGACGAATGATTGGACTGTTGCTTCAGGAAAATTTCAGATTGATACTGAATATCTCATGTCAAGTAAAAATCAACGAAGTAACTTATCTAAAGGAGAATGTCGGCATCTTATTTGGGTACCTCAAAATGATGATGCCAAGCTAGAACTTTCCATACGGGAGCCTATGCAATTATCTATCAAAGAATAGCTTGAATATTAAATAGGCATTTTAGCTTTGAGAAATGTATAGTATGAAATTAATTATACGGAAGTTTAGAGGAGCTAATAAATAGTTTTGCCTCTTCCGCAAATCTGGCCATTGATGATTATGGATTGTGAAGAGATGTCTTATTGCTTATAAAAACAAATTATACCTTTTTTAGTAACATTTAAAGAATAGAGATTAACTAATAACTCTCTTCTTCGTAACAATTATTCGCCCTTTCTCTCTTTATCATTGCATACATTTGTAGTGGTTCTTTAGAATAAAAAAGAATTCAGAAATCTTTGATATTAACCATTAAACAATGTACAATGAGAAAGACATTCTTAGAAAAGGGCATAAATTCAAGTTTATGTCGTATTGTATTGGTAATGCTATTTTGGTTACCTGCAATTATTAGCATTCAAGCTAATCCTTCTCAAAGCAGGACCATATCCGGGGTTGTAAAATCTGCTACGGATGGGGAACCGTTGATTGGAGTTAGTGTTTTGGTGAAGGAAACTTCCACTGGTGCCATTACCGATATGGACGGTAAATATTCATTAACGGCGCTAACCGGGAATACTTTGGTGTTTTCTTATATAGGTTATAAGGAGCAAGAAATCAAGGTTGGTAGTTCTTCTGTTATTAATGTTAGTTTGGAGGAAAATAACGCTGTGCTGGATGAGGTTGTAGTAATTGGCTATGGCGTTCAGAAAAAGAAACTGGTTACAGGGGCTACTGTTCAAGTGAAGGGGGAAAATATAGCTAAGTTGAATACGACCAACCCTTTGCAAGCTATGCAGGGACAGACTCCGGGTGTGAATATTGCTTCTACTTCAGGGCAGCCTGGTGCCGATATGAAGGTCACTATTCGTGGTCTGGGAACTGTTGGCAATTCGCAGCCTCTTTATTTAATAGACGGTGTTGGCGGAGATATTTCCACCTTAAATCCGGCTGATATTGAATCAGTAGATGTGTTGAAAGACGCTGCTTCTGCTGCTATTTATGGCGCACAAGCAGCTAATGGCGTTGTTTTAATTACAACGAAACAAGGAAGAGAAGGAAAGGCTACGGTTTCTTTTGATGCCTATTATGGAGTACAGAATGTTACCCGTAAAATGCAAATGCTGAATGCTGAGCAATATGAGACTATAATGGACGAACAAGCACTAAACTCCGGTAGTGCTGCATTTGATTGGAATTCTTTTAATAGTATATATGATGCTGGGGGGAACCTAATCAATACTAATTGGATTGATTCCATGTTCAAGGATGATGCAAAGACAGAGAGTTATACGCTTGGTATAACCGGGGGATCTGCAATTTCTACATTTGCGCTTTCTTTAGGTTATATGGATCAAGAAGGTATTGTTGGAGGGAAAGATGTTTCCAATTATGAACGTTATAATTTTCGTATCAATTCCGAACATAAGCTGTTTAAAAACCTTCTGAAAGTTGGTGAACAAGTTAGTTTTGTATATAAGAAGAATCAAGGTATTAGTGTTGGCAATCAGTATAATAATACCTTACGTGCAGCTTTTATTACTTCACCGCTATCACCTATTTATAGTGATAATGGTTATAATGGAAGTCCTTATAATGATACCAGTGACTCAGATTGGTATAATGCAGATGGTAATCCTTATGGGATAATGATGACCACAACGAATAATGAAAATAAGAATGCAACTTTCTCCGGTAATGTATTTGCAGAACTTCAGCCTATTAAGAACCTGACAATCAAGACAGTTTTCGGTGCAGTGTATGGCTCTTCTGAATATCGGAGCTTTACTCCACTTTATCGTTTTTCTATTTATTCGTATAATACAACCCGTACGAAAGCTTCTCAAAACATGAATACAAGTCTGGGCATGACGTGGACAAATACGGCTTCTTATGATTGGAAGTTGAATGATCATTCGTTCAATGCTCTTTTGGGAATGGAGGTCTATCGTTATGAAGGCACTTATGTTGGTGCGGAGACTGGTATTTTAAAGGAGGGATTTGATGACTGGGATCATGCCTATGTGGATAATGGAACGGCAACAACGCAGGATGACGGAATGAAAGCAAGCGGGTATCCGCATGATAAAGCTCGTACTGTTTCTTACTTTGGGCGTTTAGGATGGAACTGGAAAGAAACTTATATGGTCAATGCAACTTTACGCTGTGATGGGTCTTCTAAATTTTCCCGTGGTAATCGTTATGGTTGGTTTCCTTCTATCTCGGCTGGCTGGACAATTACTAATGAGCCTTTTATGAATAAAACACATGACTGGCTTGATTTCTTGAAACTTCGTGCTAGTTGGGGGCAAGTAGGAAATCAAAATATTGATAATTATCAATATACGGCTCCTATTAAATCAGATCATACCTATTATATTTTTGGTACTCAATATGGTGCACAGGCACAATCCAGTTATTGGGGAGCATATCCGAGCCGTTTAGCGAATGCTAATATAAAATGGGAAACGTCAGAGCAAACCAATATTGGTGTTGATGCTCGTTTTGTTAACGGACGTTTGGGGGTGAATGCTGACTTCTATTTAAAGAAGACCAAAAACTGGTTGGTAGAAGCACCTATTTTGGCTACTGCCGGTACAGGTGCTCCATATATTAATGGTGGTGATGTAAAAAATACAGGTTTTGAATTAGCTTTTTCGTGGAATGATCAAATTGGAAAAGATTTTCATTATAATATCGGAGTAAATGGAGCTTATAATAAAAATGATGTTGGAAATATTCCGACAGAAGATGGAATCATTCATGGTTCCACCAATCAACTTTATGATAATACTCCGGAATTTTATCGTGCAGAGAATGGACATCCAATAGGCTATTTCTGGGGATATAAAACTTGTGGAATTTTTCAGAATCAAACAGAGATCGATGATTGGATTAAAGCTGGTAATGGTGTGCTTCAGTCTGATGTAAAACCTGGCGATGTGAAATATGTAGATGTTGATCATAATGGTGCAATTAATGATGAAGATAAGGTTGATTTAGGTTGTGGTATGCCAGATCTTACTTATGGTTTTAATCTGAGCTTTAATTATAAGGGTCTAGACTTTTCATTAACTGCTAATGGTATGATTGGTAATAAGATTGTGCAGTCTTATCGCAATCATTCGAATAAACAAGCTAATTATACTACTGCAATTCTTGATCGTTGGACTGGTGAAGGTACTTCAAACCGGATTCCACGAGTAACAGAGACGAATGTCAACTGGCAGTTCTCAGACCTTTATATTCAGGATGGTGATTTTCTCCGTATAAGTAATATTACGCTAGGCTATGATTTTGCAAAGCTATTGAAGTCTAAAATTATTAGTCAGGCCCGGTTATATGCTCAGGTACAGAATGCTTTTACCTTCACCAAATATGATGGAATGGATCCGGAGATTGGTTATGGTCCAGAAAGTAAAGGTTGGGTATCGGGTGTTGATTTAGGTTACTATCCTCGTCCCCGTACAATTCTTATAGGGGTTAATCTTAAATTCTAATTCCAGAACTTTAAAAACATAGAGAGAAATGAATAAACTGAAATTAAATATACTGATATTTGGCTTTTCCGTTATAGGACTGGCGGCCTGTTCAGAGAGCTTTTTGGATGTGGAGTCAAAGACTTCTTCCACAACAGATAATTTTTATAAAACGGAAAGCGATGCTTATCGTGCCTTATTAGGTTGCTATGATGGGTGGCAATGTACAACTTCCAATGGTGGCGTAGGATTCTATGTGGCTTCGGAAGTTATGGCAGATGAATGTTTTGGAGCAACAGGAAACACCGATGTGCGTAATTATCAAGTGATAGATCGTTTTGATATCGGGCAATCATCTTCAGATTTGAATATTTATGAAGATACATGGAAAAACTATTATACTGCTATTTATCGCTGCAATGAATTGTTAGCTCATGCCGGTCAAATAGCATGGAACAGTAATGAAAAGAAAGGAACTTATCTTGGAGAATGTCGTGCTATCCGCGGAATTTGTTATTTTGATATGGTGAGACTTTGGGGTAATATCCCATTGTTCATTAAACCTGTAAATGAGAATCGGGCACAGGCATCTCCTGACTCGGTATACAATGTGATTTTCCAAGATCTAAAATATGCTGCAGATAGTATTCCGGTAGATGCCTATCCTAAGGCTGGTGCTTCCGAAAATGATGGACATGTTACTCAGTATGCAGCTAAAGCTCTTTTAGCCCGTGTTTATTTGTTCTATACCGGTTATTATGGGAAAGAGCCCCAAAATGTGGCTAAGAGTGAAGTGTTGGCAGGCTTGGAAGATATCATAGCAAATGCTGATAGTAAAGGTTATGGGCTCGTTGATGAATATAAAAATTTATGGCCAGCTGCTTCTTCCTCATGGGCTAAAGATGGAAGTAATTATGTCCAGACTAATACTTATGCTGGTGATGGAAATAAAGAAACCCTTTTAGCACAGAAATTTAATTATACACAAGATTATAATGGAAATCTTGATGGAAACCGTTGGTTGGTTATGATGGGGATTCGCAATATTATTTCAGTTCCATATGGACAAGGTTGGGGCGTTTGTACTGTGAACCCTAAGTTTTTGAGTTCTTATAGTTCGGGTGATACTCGCGAAACTGCTTCTGTTATTGATTTGGAGGGTGAAGGTATTACTGCAATGGATGGTTTTGAAAAGAAACACATCAAAGATCAACGTGAATATACAGGCTATACTGTGAAGAAATATACTCCTATGGCCGAATGGCGTAAAGAAGATGATGGTACATGGAGTCAGGTAAATGCTGTTGTTGATTTGGGAGGAGGAGACTTTCAAATTTCACAGTATCAAGATTTTGTTGTAATGCGCTATGCCGATGTGTTGTTGATGGCAGCAGAACTGGGGAGTCCTAATGCTAAAGCTTATTTGAATCAGGTTCGTAAACGTGCTTATACTGCTGGTGGAAAGGTTTCTGCTCAGTATGTTGAAGTTGAAGCTACTTCTGATAATATAATGAAAGAGCGGATGTTGGAATTTGCTTTTGAAGGACAACGTTACTGGGATCTACTCCGTCAGGGAGTGGACTATGCTGCGTCACAAATTGCTGAAGCAGGAGTTGATGTCTTGAGTGGAAATGCTCCGGATAAAATTATTATTAAAGCTGACAAAATTAAGGCGACAAAAGGTTTATCTCAGATACCATATAACCAGATTACGCTTTCTAACAATGTCTTAACACAAAACGAAGGTTGGTAATTCATTGTAATAACAACTAAAAAACTAAGAATATGAAATTGAAATATTATATCTATTCATTCCTTGCAAGCGTAATAATTATCTTTTCAGCTTGCACACCAGATGATTTTAATCTTGGAAAAAAAGATGTAACATCAGATGACTTGATTGAAGGAATCGCTTTTACTGTTACACCTGATACCGAAAATCCTAACTTGATTCATTTAAAGAGTAATATGAAGGGTTATACCTATTTATGGAATCATCCTCAAGGTCGGAGTCAAGAAGAATCTGTAGATTTACAATTAGCTTTTCCCGGTAAGTATACTGTGACATTCGGTGTTGAAACGCGAGGAGGAATTGTTTATGGGGAACCTTATGAGTTTGAAGTAACTACGACCTATTTAGGGTTTGTACAAGATGATTTATGGACCTATTTGACGGGTGGAGTTGGTGAGAGTAAAACGTGGATTCCAAATGATTATGATTATGATTTAGGAGCTTTAGGTGAGTTGACATATGCAGATCCTTCCAGTAATCCGGAATTTGATAATTGGAGTGCTAACTGGGATCCCGGGAAGGGTGTTACCGATGATGATGGCATTTTTAATAGCTCTATGACTTTTAGTTTGAGTGCGGAAACTGGTACTACTGTAACAATTGTGAATGGGACTGAAGGAGCTGTTGCGGAGCAAACGGGGACATATATGCTTGATAAGGATGCGCATACTCTTACTTTTACAGATTGTTCCATACTACATACTCAGAGTTGGGATGCGAAAGCTTCTAACTGGAAAACAGGTTTGAAAGTCCTGACTTTGAATGAGAACTTCTTGCAGGTAGCTATTTGGAGAGATACTTCGGATGAGGGAGAATGGTGGATGGTTCTAAATTTTGTTTCTAAGGACTTCGCAGATAGTTTTACTAAAGTAGAAGCAGAGCCTACATTACCTGATAATTGGAAGGATGATATTTCACAAAACGTAGTAACTACAGTAAAGTGGACACTTTCTTCTAAGACTCCTTTTAACTGGACTGACCTGACGGGAGCATTATCAAACAGTTGGTCTTCTTTAGCTGATTATCCGGACTGGGGATGGGGTACGCTTGATCCTGCGCAGTGGGCAAACTTCAGTATGACCTTAAATTCTGCGGATAAGACAGTCGAATTCTCAGATCTTGCGGGTAATCAAACTAGTGGAACTTATGATTTGGATGATAAAGGATTTTATACCTTTACAGGGGTGTCTTTACCGACCTTTACATTGGGAAGTAGTTCTACTTCTTGGCTTTCGTTCCATGCCGATGATAACGGACAATTGCGCGTTTTAAGTATTGTAAAAGATGCTTTGGGCAATGTTGCTGGCATGTGGGTGGGAGCACGGACTACCGGTAAACCTGAATATACAGCCTATTTGCTTATCCCTTCGAGTGCCTCCACTCCTACAGACCCTAGCGCAGACTGGAAAAAAGCTTTAGCCGGTAAGACCTTTGTTCCTGATGTCAATTGGTTTATTGATTGGATTAATTTTGATTCTACCGGAGGCTGGACAAGTGAGAGTACATTTGGTGATGACTATACTACAAACAATTGGGTTTGGACTGCTGATGTACGTCAAGTAGCGGAATCTGCATCTTTAACTTTTGAGCAAAGTGGTAATGACATTACTGCTATTCTGGACTATACCAAGTTTGATGGAACCAAGGTGAATGTCTCCGGTAAGGTTGACATAGATACCGAAGTGTCTGCATTAACATTTGACTTCCCAATGGTAGACTATACTGGTACTCCAGGTGCTTGGTTGAGTGTAGATAATAGTTCTAGAGGAGCATATTTTACGGAGCCTCTGACTCAGAAAGAGTGGCTTTTTATTTCTCATGGAGACTCAAATTTGAGTAATATTGCTACTAAGGGCATATGGTTGGGTGCCATATCTAATGCTAAGAGTGCTGGAGACGGCAAAGATGAAATTCTGGTATTCCATTGGATTGTGAAATAGCACTATTCCGTAGCTATAGGTATTTATAAAATGATGGCTGGTTATCAACAGAGATAATCAGCCATCATTTATAGTGTATAAGTGTGTTATCTTTATTTCCCCAGATAGTCGAAATAGTCAAAATCGGCATATGCGTTTGATGATGCTGTTTCCGAAGTTGCAAACAATCCTAGCATAATACCCGTAAACCCACCGGTAGTTTCTGAACTAAGGTAGCGGGTATTCATTTTCCCTATTTCTTGAAAAGCCTTTCCATTAGTGGCATAACTGAAAGTATAAAAGTCTTTATCTCCTCTTATTTGGAATTGAATCTCGCCTTTTTCAGTCAGAGGAATTTCTTTTTCTATATGGTCTAAACTACCTAATCGGTAGTGAAGGACAATAGCTTGTTCTTCGTCAGGCTTTTGCTCTACAACGAGGTCGTAATGGGAATGGTTGTTCATGAAAACCGTGATGCCTGCTTTATCGTTCACAAAGGCATCTTGTAACTTTACCGAAGTGCTTGCCGTGAAAAAAATATGCTCTTGCCGGCGGGCTATAAAAGTAGGAGAATCTAAATCTTTTAAATGTATGGGAGTTGCTTTTAAGCGCAGTGTGCCTTCCGAAGTCGTGAGATAGTTTTCTGGTTTGGGGTTTCTCAAATAAACCCATTCCGGTCCCAACTTGCCTTTATTGAATTCTATACGGGTAATTTTTTTTGTTTCAGGTGATTGGGGTAGGGTTGGCACATTCATTTGCAAGGATATAGTACCGTCTCCGTTGACTACCGGCCAGGCATTTTTGTCCCATCGTACCGGGGCGAGAAATGTTTCACGTCCCAAGAGATGGTGTGACCCTGATTGGGGGCGAAAGGCCAGACAAACCATCCACCATGACCCGTCCTTTGCTTCTACCAGATCTGCATGCCCGGTACCTTGTATAGGGTTAAGTTGGGCATTAGCATTGATATGGGTTAGGATTGGATTGGCTGGATTGCCGGTATAAGGACCGTCAATGTGCCTGCTGCGGGCGATTGTCACTTTGTGACCGTATTCGGTGCCTCCTTCTGAGATCATCAGATAGTACCAATGATCTTTTTTATAAATATGTGGTGCTTCGGGATATCTACCGCCGGTGCCATTCCAAATCTTCTTGGACGGAGTTAATTGCTCACCGGTCATCGGATTGATTTGACAAAGGTTGATGCAGTTTTCAGGGTTACTAACCAAATAACATTTCCCATCTTCAAAGTATAGTGAAGGGTCAATGCCGCCCTGACTTAACCAGACGGGGTCCGACCATTCTCCTTTAGGATTGGTGGTGTGAACCAAAAAATTACCTTTATCTGAAACGTTGGTCGTCACCATATAAAATACGCCGTTGTCGTATCGGATAGTAGGTGCATATATTCCTCCTGAAGGAGGGCAGTTTGTCAATTTTAGCTGGGAGAATCTCGTTAGACAATGCCCTATCTGGGCCCAATGGATTAAATCCTTGCTGTGAAACAGGGGTACGCCCGGAAAGTATTCGAAGCTACTTGTTACTAAATAAAAATCGTTATCTACTCTACAAACACTTGGGTCGGGATGGAATCCGGGGATAACAGGATTCTGATAACTTTCTTGAGCGTAGATATAACCGATGTTTAGCGCAATAAATAATAAAATGATATTTCTCATAAAAACAGTTCCTTCGTTTAATTAAATTAGTAAGATATTTGCACGAAGATATTGTTTAAAATAGAAAAAAACAAGAAAGACATATTTTATTATCTATTGTTGGCAACTTTTTATTTGGTGTATCTAACAAATTATACCGTTCTGCATAACATAAGTGGATAGCTCTCTCTCTTCTTTATCTTACATTTGTCATCTATCAATGATATGTTAACTCAAGGTTTAAGAACGAAAGACAGTATAGTTTATGAAAATTATAAAAGATTACCTGATACTAGGGTTTGTGTTGTTTATCACAGTGGTGGTTGCCTGTTCCGGCGATAATAATAATGAGGTAGAGCCTGAAATAACAGTTGCCAAAAAAGAGATGGACTTTTCAAAAACAGGCGGAACAGATATCTTATCCATAAAATCGAATGTATCACTGGAAGTGACGAGTAATCAAGGCTGGTGCAAAGTAGAACCGGTAGCATCTACATCCGGTACAACTTTTAAATATTCTATTATTGTAGAGGCGAATGCAACCACCGATGAGCGTGTTGCCGAAGTTACAATACAAGGGGGAAGTGTTGTAGAGACGGTGAATGTAGTACAATCGGCGGCAGATGCTTTGATTGTGAAAAAAACTTCTTATCAGGTGAGAGCCGAGGGAGAGACGATAGCTGTAGAATTGCAAACAACAGGTGACTACCAGATCACAATAAATGATGAGGACTGGATTTCTAAGGAAGGGACTCGTACATTAACAGATAAAACCGAAAAGTTTATTATTGCACCAAATTATTTGACTGGGAAAAGGGTCGGAAGTATAACTTTTGTTCTGGCAGATCTCACCGAAACAATTTCAATAGAACAAGAAGGGATGGATATTCCGGCGGCAGATAAGTCCGGGATGGATAAGGATGCTGTTGCATTGGTAAAAGAAATATATGCAGGTTGGAACTTGGGGAATACATTAGAAGCATGTACTATCTCGGGGCAGGATCATTTCACATGGGGAAGTACCACTTTAGCGAATGTTAATGCCGGAGAGACTTTATGGAGGAATCCGGTGGTTACTCAGGATTTGATTTCCACTGTAAAGAATGCGGGATTTAATGCTATTCGCATACCTTGTGCCTGGTATGCCCATTTTGAGGATGAAGTGAATTATACGATTAAACCGGAATGGTTGAAGCGGGTTAGAGAAGTAGTTGACTACTGTTATAAAGAAGAACTGTATGTCATATTAAATGTCCATTGGGATACTGGATGGCTTGAAAATAATTGTATGGAAGATGTAAAAGATAGAGTCAATAAGGTACAGGAAATACTATGGACACAAATTGCAACTTATTTCCGGAGCTATGATGAACATTTACTGTTTGCAGGGTGCAATGAGCCTAATGCTGACAGTGTTGAACGGATGGCTGTTTTGAAATCTTACGAGCAGACTTTTGTCAATGTGGTACGTGCCACAGGAGGAAAAAATGTATACCGTAATCTGATTATTCAAGGTCCCAATACAGACATAGAAACTACGTACAATATCTTTGGAAGTATGCCTACGGATGTGGTCTCCAATCGCCTTATGGCAGAAGTTCATTATTATACCCCTTGGCAATTCTGCGGAATGACAGAAGATGCTTCATGGGGTAAAATGTTCTATTATTGGGGAGAGGGGTATCATGTTGAAGGTTCTGAGCGTAATGCTACATGGGGGGAAGAAGGTGATATGAAGGTACTTTTTCAGAAGGTGAAAACACAATTTGTAGATCATGGCATTCCGGTGATATTAGGCGAGTATGGGGTTGCCCGTCGTAGTAATTTGACCGGGTCGGATCTTGAATCACATTTGAAATCCCGTGCATATTATAATCAGTATGTGACCGAACAAGCTAAAAATTATGGACTAGCTCCGTTTTACTGGGACAACGGTGGCGATGATTTTTCCCTTATTAATCGTGAAAGTAATACAATTGGTGATTCTCAATTATGGAATGCAATAATGGAAGGGGCTAAGAATGGTAACTATCCGTATTAACTGGAATAAGAAAGATGTTTTCGAAGGTGAATGGTATTTCTTAGGTAAGAGATCATGTTATTACAGGTTCTTTTAATTGGTTTGGAGGACAGGTCCCATCATGGAACCTGTCCTTTTTGCTTTAATTGGCGGATGAGGTTGAAAGCACGGATTGGATATTTAGAAATAGCACTTGAAAGGATGCTCTTCACCTCCATTTACAATTAGGTGGTGAATGAAGAAGTATTTGAGGCGAATAAGTCTTTTTAATTTACCGTTATTATGCTTTACTCTATTGGAGAGTACAGGATGCGGTACAACCTATTTTGAATAGCTACATATGTGAATAAGTATTAAAAGGCTTTTATTACATCATTAAAAGCCTTTTAAAACATAAATGAAAGCCTTTTATTTATGTAATAAAAGCCTTTTAATTATAGCTCACATTAAACTTGATCAAATAAAGGTATTATATATAATCTATATTTACTATATGAAGCGAATATCCATATAGCTGATGCATTACTAATCGATGAAATTTAGAGGCATATATTTAATTTTGCTGACGGAGCATATTCCTAAAAAAAAAGTAGGATATAAAGCAGTAAAAAAAGGTACAAATCTTTGCTTTCCTAGTCATTTTTTATTTCATTTGCATAGAATACTATTATCCTCCTTGTTTCTAATAATGAAAAAACTAATTTTACTTATTTTGATTCTGTTGACGCCGGTATCTGTTCTTCTGGCTCATGGTTATATGTTTAAACATTTAGAGGTACGTGACGGCTTGCCTAATAATCAGATAAATGCTATTTTTAAAGATTCTGAAGGCTTCATGTGGTTTGGCACAGCTTCTGGCTTAGTTCGGTATGATGGCTATTGTTTTAAAATATTCCGCAATTATGAAGCTGATAAAACGTCTCTTCCCGATAATTATATTGAAAATATCTTTGAAGATGGTGACGGGCGTTTATGGGTATGTACAGGACAAAGTGTCTATACACTTTATGACAGGTTTACGGGAACCTTCGTGCAAAATATACGTCAGTGGATGTGGAACGTTGGAATAGATGGCACTCCCCGTCGTGTATTTGTAGATAAGCAAAAAACATTGTGGTTTGCAGTGGACGGCAAAGGCTTATACTACTATCCGAAAGGAGCTAAGCTTGCCAAAGAAGTTTCTTTAGGTGCAAAGAACGATTTCGTAGGAAGTATTACCGATATTAAAGAATGTAAAGATGGAATTGTTTTCGTGTACGATAATGGGCGGGTCATTTGCATTGACCGGAAGCGACATGACCTCCGGTGGATGCTGGATGATGTGGTAAAAGAGTTGAATAATTCCCGTGTGGATGTTTTTTCTTTATTTGTGGATGCAGATGAAAACCTGTGGATATATGGAGCACCGGGGATATGGACTTATAATTTGGTTCGGAAAGAGTGGCAATCCCAATATTATAAAGAATTTAACCAATCCCATAATATGATACGTTCTATGGCGCAAGATAAGCAAGGGCGCATTTGGTTTGGAAAGGATCAGGATGGCATCGATATATGGAATATGAGGACCGGGGAAAAAATTTCGTTGGTTTATCATGCGGATGATGAGCGTGGTTTGCCTAATAATACGGTGAATGTGTTGTACGAAGACTGTGACGGGATTATGTGGGTAGGAACCTATAAGAAAGGAGTGGCATATTATCATGAGAGTATATACAAGTTTGCTCTTAATCATTTAGGCGATGTCAACTGTATAGAAGAAGATCAAAATGAGAATTTGTGGCTTGGGACCAATGATGCCGGTTTAATACATTGGAACCCAAATACTAATGAGCAAAAAACATATAAATGCTCCGATGTAAATACGGTCTCATCAAATGTCATTGTCTGCTTGCTCCGCGCACGGAACAATAAATTATGGATAGGAACCTTCTGGGAAGGGCTGAATTGTTTTGATGGTAAACGTTTCTTGCATTATAAGAATATTCCCGGTAATACCAATTCGTTGTCCAATAATAATGTATGGTCTCTTGCGGAAGATAAAGATGGCAATATTTGGATTGGGACATTAGGCGGAGGATTGCAATGCCTAAATCCAATGACAGGTCAATTTACCACCTACAATATGACTAACTCCAATATCATTTCAAATCATATTGCATCTATCTGCATGACTCGCGATAATCGGTTAATTATAGGGACATCCTCTTCGGGGTTGTCTATTCTGGATCTTACGACTCGAAAGTTTACAAACCTGGTAGGCAACTTAGCAGGGACGGTACGTTTTTCAAATCAAAGTATTAATCAGGTTTTTGAAGATAGTCGCGCCCTTATCTGGATCGGAACTCGTGATGGTTTGAATCTATATGATCCCAGGAGAGATTTATTGCAGATAGTATCTGTTGGGGGAGATAATTCGAAACAGTTTATTGCTGGCATCACGGAGGATGAGAACAAAAACTTGTGGGTTACTACGGCTAATGGTATAATGAATATTGTTCCTTCTATTGATACTAAAGACGGGACTTATAACCTGCGTGTTTATACCTATGATGACAAAGACGGACTTCAAAGCTGTGAATTTAATCAACGTTCGGTGAAGCGACTCACATCTGGAGAAATAGTGATAGGAGGTTTATATGGCATCAACAGTTTCTTCCCCGATAACATAAAATACAATAAGACACTTCCTAAAGTGATTTTTACAGGTTTTCAATTATTTAATACGGATGTTGAGATTGGAAAATCATATGGTGGGCGTGTGTTATTAAAGAAGGCATTGAATGAAGCTCGTGAAATAACTTTGGATTATAAACAGAATGTATTCACCGTTCTGTTTGCATCCGATAATTATATTCTTCCGGATAAGACACAATATGTCTATAAACTGGAGGGATTTAATGAAGACTGGATGAAGGGGTCGGCAGATGTGCATCGGGTGACTTATACTAACTTAGCTCCCGGGACATATGTCTTGAAAGTAAGGGCGGTTAATAGCGATAGATATACCGGTACGAAAGAGTCCATACTGAAGATTATTATTCTTCCACCTTTCTGGATGACACCATGGGCTTACATCGTCTATGCTCTATTGCTCCTTGGTATTTTGTTCATTGCCCGTAATGAGATATTGCGTCGGGAGCGTAATAAATTCCGAATACATCAAATGGAACAGGAGGCGCAGAAAAATGAAGAAATCAGTCAAATGAAGTTCCGCTTTTTTACGAACGTAAGTCACGAACTGCGTACTCCTCTGACCTTAATTATTTCGCCTCTTGAAACAATGATGAAGGAAACAATAGATCGGGGGCATTTGGACCAGATAAAGATGATGCATCGTAATGCGTTGCGGTTATTGAATCTTGTAAACCAATTGCTGGACTTTCGGAAGAGTGAAGTGACAGGACTGAAATTGAACCTTTCGGAAGGAGAAATCGTGGAGTTTATACATACCATTTGCAACTCCTTCCTGATGTTATCAGAGAAGAAGAATGTGCATTTGACTTTCTTTTCCGCCGTTGATTCCTTAAATATGCTTTTTGATGAGGATAAGATCGGTAAAGTGGTTATGAACCTGTTGTCCAATGCCTTTAAATTTACTCCGGAAGGAGGGAGGGTGGATGTTGCGTTGGAACTTATTCAAGGAACCGGAGATGTGTTGGAGATTAAAATATCCGATACGGGGATAGGGATTAGCGACGAGGATAAAGCTCGGGTTTTTGAACGTTTTTATCAGGTTAAATCAAAAGGGGATGACGGTGGTGTTACCGGCAGTGGCATCGGATTAAGCCTTGTTCGTGATTTTATAACGTTGCATGGCGGGGAGGTCCGGGTATTTGATAATATAGGTTCAGGCAGTGTCTTTGTGGTAGACATTCCTGTGAAGCAGATATTGACTTCCGATGTTGGTGAAAAGGCGGCGGAACATACAGAGCCCCTTGTTCCTGTTACAACGGAACATGAAGTGGTCAATGAGACAACGCATTCAGCTCAAAGCTTGACAGAAGAGCAAAATCCGGTGGAGGGGCAATCAGCCGCAAACAATCAATCTGTGGCAGACGGCCAACCTCAGGGAGTAGATCGAGAAAAAGGGGAAGACAGAAAGCCTGTAGTTTTGATTGTGGATGATAATGAAGACTTTATTGCTTTTATGCGATATACATTAAGTATTTATTTTCAAGTGGAATCTGCATCCAATGGGAGGGAAGCATGGCAAATAATTCCAGAGCTTATGCCGGATATCATTGTTAGTGATGTCATGATGCCGGAAATGGATGGAAATGAGCTATGCCGTTGGGTGAAAACAGAAAAACGTACAAGCAATATTCCACTTATTTTGCTTACAGCCAAACAATCAGTGGAGAATAAAGTGGAGGGGTTGACTATTGGTGCGGATGACTATATTACAAAACCGTTTAATATGGAAGTTTTGGTTTTGCGGATGCGCAAGTTAATTGCTTTGAGTAAGAAAGATAAAACTCGTACCCATATTGAACCGGAGCCAAGTCAAATAGCAATAACTTCGTTAGATGAGAAGCTGGTTGAGAAAGCTATTCAGTATGTCGAAAACAATATGGCGCGGACCGATCTGTCAGTAGAAGAATTAAGTCATGAGTTAGGCATGAGTCGTGTTCATTTATATAAGAAACTCTTACAAATTACGGGTAAGACCCCTATAGAATTTATTCGTATTATCCGTTTAAAACGTGCTGCGCAATTGTTACGGGAAAGCCAGCAAAATGTGTCGGAAATCGCCTACGAAGTCGGGTTTAATAATCCTAAGTATTTCAGCAAATATTTTAAAGAGGAATTTGGCGTTTTGCCTTCGGTATATCAGGAAAGAGAAGGCAAATAACAAAGAATACCTATTGCGGAAACATTCTAGATGGTGTGATAATCAAATCGTTCCTTATCGTTCAACATTGAGAAACAGATGTTTCAGCGTTATTTTCTATTTTTACACCATAGAAATAACTTAAATGCAATAATATGAATTTGAAGAACACTTCGTTTTGCGTTCTTATTGGATTACTCTTTATTACGCGCTCTGCCTGGGGATACGAGAGAACAAGCAATGGTGTCGTTATTTCCGTTAATCAAAAATTGTGTACAGATACACGCTTGGTGCGGATAGAAGTAATGGGTGATCAGTTAATTCGGGTGTCGGCAACTCCTGAAAGGCAATTTCCTAAAGATCAGAGTTTAATTATTATTCCCCGGAAAGAAAAGGTGGATTTTGGTGTGGAGGAAAATAAGGACTATGTCATCGTAACGACGTCTAAAGTTCATGCCATTGTTTCGAAGACAACAGGACAGGTTCATTTTACTGATACTTCCGGTAAGTTGATTCTCTTGGAAGAACAGAGAGGCAGGAGTTTTAAACCGATTGAGATAGAAGGAACAAAAGCCTATACCGTACGACAACTCTTTCAATCTCCTGATGATGAGGCATTTTATGGACTAGGACAGCACCAGGCGGATGAATTTAATTATAAAGGGAAAAACGAAGAACTCTTTCAATATAACACTAAAGTATCCGTACCTTTTGTTGTCTCAAATAAAAATTACGGCATTCTATGGGATAGTTATTCCTTTTCCCGTTTTGGGGACGACCGGGACTATTCCCAATTGCAGCATGTCTTTAAGTTATATGATAAAACGGGTAAGGAAGGGGGACTGACGGGAACTTATGTTGCGGCCGGTGAAATGCATACTCCACTTGTGCGTGTAGAAGATTCCCTCTATTTTGAGAATCAAAAATCAATAGTGAATCTGCCGGAACACTTTCCTCTCAATGGGGCAAATGTGACTTATGAAGGTGAAATAGAGCCGGAAGAAAACGGTTTATTCCACTTTATTTTGTATTATGCCGGTTACATCCGGGTCTATGTTGACAATAAGTTGGTTGTACCTGAACGCTGGCGTACGGCATGGAATCCTAATAGCTATAAGTTTGCTCTAAGGTTGGAAGCCGGTAAGCGAGTGCCTGTTAAAGTGGAATGGTGTCCGGACGGTGCTGTATCTTATTGTGGGTTGCGTGTCCTTTCTCCCGTTTCGGCGGCGGAACAGAATAAACAGGCGTGGTGGAGTGAAATGAATCCCTGCATTGATTATTATTTTGTTTATGGGAAAGACATGGATGATATTATCAGCGGTTACCGTACCCTGACTGGAAAATCGCAGATTATGCCGAAATGGGCAATGGGCTTTTGGCAGAGTAGAGAGCGCTATAAAACGCAAGATCAACTACTTGGAGTTTTAAAGGAGTTCCGTCAGCGTGAGATTCCGATAGACAACATCATACTTGATTGGAACTATTGGCCTGAGGATGCATGGGGAAGCCATCAATTTGACAAAACACGTTTTCCCGATCCCAAAGGAATGATTGATTCCATTCATGCGCTGCACGCCAAACTCATGATTTCCGTATGGCCTAAGTTTTATCTTACTACCGAACACTATAAAGAATTTGATAAGCGGGGTTGGATGTATCAACAGGCAATTAAAGATAGCATACGCGATTGGGTAGGTCCGGGTTACATCGGTTCTTTCTATGATGCTTACTCCAAAGGGGCTCGTAAATTATTCTGGGATCAGATTGATACCTGCCTTTATTCCTTGGGAGTTGATTCGTGGTGGATGGATGCAACAGAACCGAATGTGCGCGACTGTACGGATATGGATTATCGGAAAAAACTTTGCGGACCAACAGCTTTGGGTCCATCTACGGAATATTTTAATGCTTATGCTTTAATGAATGCCGAAGCCATTTACAATGGACAGAGAGGAGTAGAGCCTAATAAACGCGTATTCTTGTTGACTCGTTCCGGCTTTGCCGGTCTACAGCGCTATTCCACTGCTACATGGAGCGGTGACATTGCAACACGCTGGGAAGATATGAAAGCACAAATATCTGCCGGATTGAATTTTGCTGTAAGCGGCATTCCTTATTGGACAATGGACATAGGTGGATTTTGTGTAGAGAAGCGTTATGAAAAAGGACAATGGATTTATGACAAAACCGGTATGGAAAATGCTGATTATAAGGAATGGCGTGAGCTTAATACACGATGGTATCAATTCGGGGCATTTTGTCCTTTGTTTCGTTCACACGGGCAATTTCCTTATCGTGAAGTCTGGAATATTGCCCCTGAAGGACATCCAGCCTATAAGTCCATGTTGTATTATGACAAATTACGCTATAATTTGATGCCTTATATCTATTCATTGGCGGGAATGACCTATTTCAGGGATTACACCATCATGCGTCCGTTGGTCATGGACTTTACTTCAGATAAGAAAGTGAATGATATCGGAGACGAATATATGTTTGGATCTGCCTTTTTGGTTGCTCCGGTCTATCAATACAGGGCACGCAGTCGTGAAGTGTATTTCCCTGCTCCTTGTGGTTGGTATGATTTTTATACGGGGCAATATATAAAAGGAGGACAACGATTGATGGTCGATGCTCCTTATAGCCATATGCCGTTGTTTGTACGTGAGGGAGCTATTATTCCTTATGGCCCCGACATGCAGTACAGTGATGAAAAGCCAGCGAAAACAATTACTTTGTATGTTTATAGCGGGCAGGACGGAGAGTTTACGCTTTATGAGGATGAAGGGGTGAATTATGATTATGAAAAGGGAGCACACGCGGAAATCCCATTTACTTTTAATGATAAAGCCGGGACTTTGACGATTGGTGATCGCCAGGGCAGTTTCCCGGGAATGCTTCAAGAACGTGTCTTTAATGTAGTGAGAGTATGTAAGGATAAGCCCCAACCTTTTGACTTGGGAGTAAAAGGCGTGGTAGTGAAATATAATGGGAAGCGTCAATGTGTCAAATTATGAAACTTTTTTATTGTGTGTGTGGATTGTATAGCCTGCTTTTGATGCAGGCTTGCTCTTCTCCGAAAGAAATCCCTTCCCGGCGTATGGATTTTACGGAAGGGTGGAGTTTCTATTTAGGGGATGATACTACTGCCTCCCGCCCGGGATACGATGACAGTGCCTGGAGGAGGTTGAATCTGCCCCATGACTGGGCCATTGAAGGTGAATTTGGAAAAGATAATCCTTCGGGGCCTAATGGAGGTGCATTGCCGGGCGGCGTTGGCTGGTATCGTAAGACTTTCAGATTGGATAAAGCTGATGAAGGCAAGCAGCTGAGAATAGATTTTGATGGGGTGTATATGAATTCGGAAGTCTTTATCAATGGACATTCTTTAGGAGTACGTCCTTATGGCTATATTTCTTTTAGTTATGATTTAACGCCTTATTTAAGGTGGGGAAAGAAGAATGTGATTGCGGTCCGTGTGGATAATTCCCAACAGCCTAATTCACGCTGGTATTCCGGATGTGGCATTTACCGTAATGTCTGGTTGACTAAAATGGACCCTGTGCATGTTGCTCATTGGGGGATTTATGTCACAGCAGATTCCGTTACAAAGAATAACGCCAGACTTATTTTACGGACTAAGATAGAAAATCATTTGAACACAGATGCTCCCATTGAACTGGTTTCCGGGTTGCTTGATGAACATAATCGGCTTGTGGCTTCCGTTTCTAGTCTGCTAACTTCTAAGAAAGGACAAGTGACGGAAGCTGTACAAACAATACCAGTAAAGAATCCCGAACTCTGGGATGTGTCTCATCCTTATTTGTATCAAGTGAAAACAGAGCTTCGAGTGAATGGAAAGTTAGTGGATACCTATATCACTCCAACAGGTATCCGAACCTTCCGTTTTGATCCTCAGAAAGGATTTATACTGAATGGGCGACGTGTAAAAATCAATGGTGTTTGCATGCATCATGATTTAGGATGCCTGGGAGCAGCGATAAATATCCGTGCTATTGAGCGGCAACTGAAAATACTGAAGAATATGGGATGCAATGGAATACGTTGCTCTCACAATCCGCCGGCACCGGAATTACTTGATCTTTGTGATAAAATGGGCTTTATTGTGATGGATGAGGCTTTTGATATGTGGAGGATGAGAAAAACAATCTATGATTATGCCCGCTACTTTGATCAGTGGTATGAACGGGACTTAACTGATTGGGTACTTCGGGATCGTAATCATCCGTCCGTCTTTATGTGGAGCATCGGCAATGAAGTGTTGGAACAATGGTCTGATGCCAAAACTGATACTTTAAGTCTGGAAAAGGCAAATCTGGTTCTTAATTTGGGACAGGACTCCACGCTATTAGCCAAGAAGGGTGAGATGAGTGTAAATTCCCTACTTTGCAAGAAGATGACTGAAATTGTAAAGTCTCTGGATTCTACAAGACCGGTTACTGCGGGGTGCAACGAACCTAATCCGAACAATCATTTATTTCGTTCGGGAGCATTAGACCTTATTGGTTATAACTACCATGATAATTGGTTTGCAAGTGTAGCCGAGAACTTTCCGGGGAAACCATTTATTGTTACGGAAAGTGTCTCCGGACTGATGACTCGCGGGTATTATAGAATGCCAAGTAATAAGATGTTTATCTGGCCGGAGAGATGGGATAAACCATTTTATGATGAAAGTTTTTCTTGTTCTTCATATGATAATTGCCATGTTCCCTGGGGGACTTCGCACGAGATGATGTTACGGGATGTTAAGAATAATGATTTTATAAGCGGCCAGTATATCTGGACCGGGTTTGATTATATAGGTGAACCGACCCCTTATGGTTGGCCCGCAAGGAGTTCTTATTTTGGTATAATTGATTTGGCAGGCTTTCCTAAGGACGTATACTATTTGTATCAGTCTGAATGGACTGATAAGAGCGTCTTACATTTATTCCCTCATTGGAATTGGGTACCGGGACAAGATATCGATATGTGGGCTTATTATAACAATGCCGATGAAGTGGAATTGTTTATTAATGGAAAATCGCAGGGAATCCGAAAGAAAGGTAAGAATGACTACCATGTAGTATGGCGTGTTAAATATGAACCGGGAGTGGTAAAAGCTATTTCCCGTAGGAATGGTGAAACTGTTCTTGAACGCGAAATTCATACTGCGGGACCACCAGCTCAAGTCTGTTTGATACCGGATCGAACTGAGATTAACGCTGATGGCAAGGATTTGAGCTTTGTTACAGTTGAGATTCGGGATAAAGATGGACATATTTGTCCAAATGCGAATAATTTGGTGACTTTCAGTGTGGAAGGTGCTGGCTTTATAGCTGGTGTGGATAATGGGAGCCCTATTTCCATGGAACGGTTTAAAGCAAATCATCGCAGAGCTTTTTATGGAAAATGTTTGGCAGTCATACAAAATAACGGTACTTTAGGCGGCATAAAATTGATTGCAGCTTCCGATGGTTTGAAGGCTGACGTGGTCACCATTAAAGCCAAATGAAAATAAATTTGCCTGGAAAATCTTGGAATAAAACATATATTTATGAGAAAACATGTTATCGCAGCCATTTTTTGTGCCTGTTCTTTTAGTGTATTAATGGCACAAACTCCTATTTATTTAGATGATAATCAACCTATTGAAGCTCGTGTCAAAGATGCTTTAAGTCGAATGACTCTGGAGGAAAAGGTTGCATTGTGTCATGCGCAGAGTAAATTTAGTACTCCGGGAGTTCGTCGATTAGGTATTCCCGAAATTTGGATGAGTGACGGGCCTCATGGTGTTCGTGCAGAAATTAATTGGAACGATTGGGGATATGCTAATTGGACAAATGATAGTATTACTGCTTTTCCGGCTTTGACTTGTCTGGCTGCTACATGGAATCCTGAGATGGCAGCGATCTATGGTAAATCCGTTGGTGAAGAAGCCCGTTATCGTAGAAAAGATATTTTATTGGGACCGGGGCTTAATATTTACCGGACTCCACTCAATGGGCGTAACTTTGAATATATGGGTGAAGATCCGTATCTGACAAGTGTGATGTGTGTACCATATATTCAGGGAGTGCAGAAAAATGGAGTTGCAGTGTGTGTTAAACACTATGTTTTAAATAACCAGGAAAAATGGCGCGGGCATATTGATGTGGAACTGAGTGACCGTGCATTGTATGAAATTTATCTGCCGGCTTTCAAAGCTGCTGTGCAGAAAGGAGAGGCATGGTCTATTATGGGATCTTACAATAAAGTTCGTGGTCAGCATGCTTGTCATAATGCATTGACCTTAAACAAAATTTTAAAAGGAGATTGGGGCTTTGACGGAGCCGTTGTTACTGATTGGGGAGGTTGCCATGATACTTATGAGGCTGCAATGAACGGGTTGGATATAGAAATGGGCTCATATACCAATGGTCTTACTTCCGAGAGCAAGTTTACTTATGATGATTATTACTTGGCTAAGCCTTATCTTCGGATGTTGAAAGAAGGAAAAGTGCCTGTGAGTACGGTGGATGACAAGGCATCGCGTATTCTTCGTCTTATCTTCCGTACCGGTATGAATCGTCATAAACCTTATGGCTCTTTGACTACCGAAGCACATTATCAGGCTGCGCAGGAGATTGGAGATGAAGGCATTGTTCTTTTGAAGAATGCTCCTGTTAGTAAAAAAACATCTCCACTACTGCCTATTTCTGCTGAAAAGATAAATAAGATTTTGGTCGTTGGCGACAATGCCACCCGTATGTTGAATCAGGGGGGTGGTTCTTCCGAATTGAAAGTAAAGGACATGGTCTCTCCTCTTGATGGTTTGCGGGCGCTTTATGGGAATAAAATCGTATATACTAAAGGATATGCAGCGGGACGGGCTTTGTATGACCATGCAGATAAAATATCGCAGGCTGTTGAAGACTCACTTCGTATGGAAGCCGTCCGTCTGGCCAAGGATGCGGATCTTGTCATCTTGGTTGGAGGTTTGAATAAGAATCATTTTCAAGATTGTGAAGGGGCCGACCGTTTGAGCTATGGTTTGCCTTTCGGACAGAATGAACTGATTGATGCTTTGACTGCGGTAAATAAAAACATGGTTTTGGTTTTGTTGAGTGGTAATGCTGTGGAAATGCCGTGGGTCAGGAAAGTTCCTGCCATTGTACAGGGTTGGTATCTCGGTTCCATGGGGGGAAAATCCATTGCCGACATTTTAAGTGGCAGTGTGAACCCCAGTGGTAAATTGCCTTTCTCTTTCCCCGTGAAATTGACAGATTGCGGGGCTAATGCCTTTGATGAGCTGTGTTATCCGGGTGATAGCATCAAAGAGGTTTATAAGGAAGACATTTTAGTGGGTTATCGCTGGTACGATACCAAAAAGATTCCTGCTTTATTCTCCTTTGGGCATGGCTTGAGTTATACGACTTTTGCTTATGGCAAACCGGTGGTTTCTTCTAAAAAGATGGAAGGGAACGGAACGTTGACTGTGACCATTCCGGTTAAGAATACCGGTTCTGTTGCAGGTAAGGAAGTAGTACAACTTTATATCGGTGACGAGAAATGTAGTGTGATGCGTCCGGTTAAGGAATTAAAAGCATTTAGCAAAATTGCATTACAGCCGGGTGAAGAGAAACAAGTGTCCTTCACTTTGAGCCCGGATGAATTGAAATATTATGATGATGTGAAGAAAGATTGGGTGGCAGAACCGGGTAAGTTTAAAGTTTATATCGGTTCTTCTTCAACAGATATTCGCGGAACAGTGGAGTTTGAATTGCTATAAGCAGAATGAAGGGCTTTTCATACGCTATATTTCTTTTATTCTTTCCGTTATGTGTTTTAGCAGGTGCATCTTTACGTGCATCTGCTGATTTCCCGGTGGATCCCTGTAATCATAGGCTTTATTATACTTCACCTGCTTCTATTTGGGAAGCAACGCTTCCGCTTGGTAATGGGAGATTGGGGATGATGCCTGATGGAGGTATCGGATGTGAACATATTGTGCTGAATGAAATATCACTTTGGAGCGGGATGGAAGCCGATTATGGAAATCCTGAAGCCTCGCAGAGTTTACCGGCTATTCGCCAGTTGTTGTTTGAAGGAAAGAATGAGGAAGCACAGGAGTTGATGTATCACAGCTTTGTGCCCAAAAAACCCGAATTTGGAGGAACTTACGGTAATTATCAGGTATTGGGGAATTTAGACATCGGCTTTTCGTATTCTTTATCAGGAGGAGAGGAATTACATGCCTCATCCATAAAGCAACCGGTACCGGAGGATTATCGTCGTTGGCTGGATTTGCAAAACGGTATGGCTTATACGACTTTTACCCGGGATGGAGTTCGTTATCGTAGGGAATATTTTACGTCCCGTGACAGGGATGTGATGGTGGTGCATCTGCTTGCCGACCGAAAAGGAGCATTAAACTTTATAGCCCGGCTTAGTCGCCCGGAACGTGGAACAGTGACGGTTGAAGGAAACACGCTACTCATGAGTGGCGTGTTGGATAGTGGTAAGGAAGGATGTGAAGGTATGAAATATCGTCTTGCCATGCGCCTTGTGGCTAAAGGAGGGGCGCAAAAACTTGATAAACAGAATCTTTCGCTTTCGAAAGGGGATGAGGCTTGGTTGGTTCTTTCAGCCACTACTTCCTTTGCTGCTGAAGGTACGGATTTTGCCGGAGCACGCTATGCCACCGTTTGTGACAGTTTGCTGAATGCCGTATTACCGTTGTCTGCCTCAAACAAAGCTACTTTGTTTAAGAAGCTAAAGGCAGATGAAAAATCCCATTCTCTTTTACATCGCTCACTCTATGACCGGGTTTCTTTGATTCTGCCTACATCTGCCGATGATACTTTACCTACGGACCAGCGTATCAGACGCTTTGAACAAACTGCTTCTTCGGCTTCAGCAGCATTATATTATAATTACGGCCGTTATTTGTTGATAAGCAGTACCCGTCCCGGTAGCTTGCCTCCCAATTTGCAGGGCTTGTGGGCAAACGGGGTGGAAACTCCGTGGAATGGAGATTATCATACGAATATCAATGTTCAGATGAATCATTGGGCGTTGGAACAGGCCGGACTTCCTGAACTCTATCAGCCGTTGAACAGTCTGATAGAACGTCTTATCCCTTCTGGAGAAAAGACTGCCCGTACTTTTTATGGCTCGGATGCCAAAGGATGGGTGTTGCATATGATGACGAATGTCTGGAACTATACCGCTCCCGGTGAACATCCTTCGTGGGGAGCTACCAATACCGGTGGAGCTTGGCTTTGCGCCCATTTATGGGAACAGTACCAATATAACCGGGACCTGGATTTCTTAAAACAAATCTATCCTGTATTGAAGGGGGCTTCAGCCTTCTTTTATTCTACGATGGTGAATGAGCCTGAACATGGCTGGCTGGTTACCGCTCCTTCTTCTTCTCCTGAAAATTCGTTTTATGTAGGTCATGATTCTGTTCCGGCTAGTGTCTGTATGGGGCCTACCATGGATGTTCAGCTGATTGCGGAACTTTATACCAATGTGATAAAGGCCGATTCTATTTTGAATTGTGACCGGGATTATGCATCCCAATTGAAAGAGGCGTTGAGGCACTTTCCTCCCATGCAAATCAGTAAGAAGGGATATTTGCAAGAGTGGTTGGAAGATTATGCGGAAGTTGATGTTCATCACCGTCATGTCTCCCATTTATATGGATTGCATCCGGGGAATTTAATTTCATCGGACAAGACTCCGGCTTTGGCGGAAGCTTGCCGGGTGACACTGAACCGCCGTGGTGATGGCGGAACAGGATGGAGCCGTGCCTGGAAAATCAATTTCTGGGCACGACTGGGGGATGGTAACCGTGCCTGGGCACTATTTAAGAGTTTGCTTCATCCTGCTATTGATTTGCAAACCGGACAGCATGGAAGTGGCACGTTCCCCAATCTCTTTTGTTCACATCCTCCTTTTCAGATAGATGGCAATTATGGGGGGGCAGCCGGGATAGGTGAAATGCTGTTACAAAGCCATGAAGGCTTTATTAACTTACTTCCTGCTTTGCCGGATAGCTGGGGTAGCGGAAGCTTTCGTGGCATGCGTGTACGCGGTGGAGCTTCCGTTGATCTGGATTGGAAAGACGGGCATCCGGTGAAAGCTGTTATAACCGCTTTGGTACCAGGCACATTTATTTTGAAAAGGCCTTCCGGGATTGATCATGTCGAAGTAAGAGTTGGCAAAGAGGACAAATTAGATAGAGGAGAAAGAATAAGCTTCTATTTACAAGCTGGGAAGAAAGCGGAAATTACCTTTTTATAATAAAGCAAATGCAGGGGAAGTAGACTTTGAATCTTTTCGTCATTAATAAAATAGAATCTTTTAGAAACACTTTCTTTGCTCGTAAACTTTTCTTTTGAAGATTTGCCTTTCGTAAGTGAAAGCTGTATTTTTGCGCATTACATCTATTAATAAATGAATATCAAGTTCAATGATGAAGAATAAATTCAGCTTGCTTTTCGTTGTACTTTGTCTGTTAGCCTCTACAACAGTTCGTGCACAAATCCATGAGTTACAGCGTTCTACTCCCGAGGCGGAGGGAGTTCCTTCACAGGCAATTATTACTTTGTTTGACTCTCTGACTTCATTATCCCGCACGGATATCCATAGCGTGGTGGTGCTGCGTCATGGTAAGGTTATTGGTGAAATCTATCCCAAACCTTTTGCACCGGAATATTGTCATACGATGTATTCCTGCTCTAAAACCTTTGTCGGAGCAGCTGTAGGACTGGCTATCGAAGAGAACCGCTTACGTCTCACAGATCGTGTGGCTACTTTCTTTCCTGAATTACTCCCCGATTCCGTCTCTCCGAATTTGGCGGATATGACTGTCCGTGATTTACTTACCATGACTTCGGGCATTATTCCCGATTGGAACATGCGCAACATTTGTGCGGATTGGATACATACTTATCTCTCAAAGCCGGTAAAAACCCCGGGTAAGAAGTTTGAATATGATTCCATTTGCTCGTATCTTCTTTCTGCCATTGTGCAAAAGGTGACAGGCATGACCTTGTTTGATTACTTAAAATTGAAGCTTTTTACACCGATGCACATCACAGATGTGGCTTGGCAAATCAGTCCGGAAGGCATTAATACCGGAGGATGGGGACTGTACATTCAAAGTGAATCACTGGCAAAGTTTGGATTGTTATTGTTGAATCATGGTGTGTGGGAAGGTAAACAGTTGCTTCCTGCTTCATGGGTAAAACAGATGACAACAAAGCAAATGGAAACCGGTGGAGATGATTACGGTTACCAAATGTGGCTTTGTGAATATCCGGGGGCTGTACGTGCTGATGGTGCGTTGGGACAATATATTCTGATGATTCCGGATAAGGATATGGTCGTCGTTATCACCGAATGTACGTTGATTGATGGGCGTACTCAACGCCGGTTGGTATGGAACCGTTTAATGCCGGAAGTGAGTGATAGTAAGCTGATCCCCGGGAAAGAGTATAAAAAGTTGCAGAAGAAGCAGCAAACTTATCAGCTGCCGTTGGAACAAGGAAAAGCGAAGTCCTCCTTATCAGGAAAGTATGAGGGGAAGCGAATTGTCCTTGAGAAAAACAAGTACGGCTGGAACTCTCTGGTTATGCAATTTAAACCGAAAGAAGTTGTACTGACGGTTGCGGAAGAGAAGGGAATCAACTACAATCTTCATTTTGGTTATAAAGAATGGCTAAAGACTGCAATTAATGCTTACCCACCTTACTCCATTACTCCGAAAGATAGTTTTAAAGGACTAAAAGGCCCCTTCTGGGTTGCAGGTAGTTATGCGTGGAGTTCATCCGCTACTTTGCAACTGAAGGCTCATTATGTCAACTGGATAAGTGCTCTTGCCCTGAAGTTCCGTTTTGATGGAACTCGTGTACAACTTAATGTTAAGGAGAATTATTCTTCGGGTGACGGGGTTGTCATCAAAGGAAATCTGCAATAACGGATAATATAGTTACTATGAATCGCATTACTTCTGTATTGAAACGTCCACTGATTTGGTTGTGTCGGTTTCGCCATCGTTGTGGTTATGGCGTGCACTCCCCTTTTGCCTTCAACTTAATTACGCAGGTGATTTATGAAAAGGCTGCCTATTATAAGTATAAGGATTTGGTAAAAGAACAAAGAAAGTTAGCATCGGAAAAGGATAAATACTGGGGGCGTGAACCAAAAAGAGTAAAGCGCCTCTTGTTCCGATTGGTGAATTATGCACAGCCGTATACCATTGTGGATGCGGGCACAATTGCAGCTTCATCCCTTTATTTGAAGGCAGCTAAAGAGGGAGTGGACTACGTTGCGGCTTCCGATCTGTCCGAACTCTTTTTGGAGACGGATACTCCGGTGGATTTTCTGTATTTGCATGACTATCGCCATCCAGATTTTGTTGAAAAGGTCTTTGACGTTTGTGCTTCCCGCACTACGGATAAATCAGTTTTTGTCATGGAAGGCATTGGTTATTCCAAGTCCATGAAAATGCTTTGGAAACGTTTACTGCAAGATGAGCGGACAGGCATTTCCTTTGATTTGTATGATTTGGGCATTTTGTTTTTTGATAAAACAAAGATAAAACAGGCTTATGTAGTCAACTTCTAAGGTGTGTTGAGTGTTTCTGTTGTTATAAACTAAAATGATACGATTTGTATGAGAAAGAGCCTTGTATATACAAAGACTGGAGATAAGGGGATGACTTCGCTTGTCGGGGGGACGCGCGTTCCCAAAACGCATATTCGCCTTGAGGCTTACGGGACGGTGGACGAACTTAATGCCCATATAGGATTGTTGATTACTTACTTACCCGAAGGTGCGGAACTTGAATTCCTGCAGGGCATCCAGCATCGGCTTTTCAGAGTGGGTTCCTATTTGGCAACAGACCGTGATAAAACCAAACTATCGGGGGCGAGCATATTGTCTGAAGAGGATGTGGAATGTATGGAACGGGAAATAGACCGGATGGAGAACGACTTGCAGCCTTTGAGAGCTTTTATCTTGCCCGGAGGCAGTCGGGGAGCAGCAGTTGCACATATTTGCAGAACAATCTGTCGCCGTGCGGAGAGAAGAATACTTGTTCTCTCAGAGCAGTTCGAAATAGCGCCGGAGTTATTGGCGTATATCAATAGATTGTCCGATTATTTGTTCGTACTATCAAGGAAAATAAATCATGACGAAAAAAAAGACGAAATAATTTGGGATAATAGTTGCAAGTGAAATATTTTGTTATACTTTTGCGGAAAATTAAAAAGGTAGTATTTTTTATATTCACTATTTTAATACTTTGATTTTATGTATTGGACATTGGAATTAGCATCTAAGTTGGAAGATGCTCCTTGGCCGGCAACTAAGGATGAACTGATTGATTATGCCATGCGTTCAGGTGCTCCACTTGAAGTGATTGAAAACTTACAGGAGATGGAAGATGAAGGTGAAATTTATGAAAGTATAGAAGATATTTGGCCAGATTATCCCAGCAAAGAGGATTTCTTTTTTAATGAAGAAGAATATTGATTCGCTTTTTTAAGAAGCTTGTCCTATACGGGCAGGTTCTAACACATAAAAGAGAGACAGTCTGAAAGCCTGATTTGCAACGGGTTTCAAGACTGCCTCTTTTATTTTATAATTATGATAAAAGAAGAGACAGGCACGGTAAGCCAATTACCACAGTTAAGACAGAGATGCCTACCGGAAAAAGGCAGGGAAGCTATTCAAAAGTTATTAGAAGAAGTATACGGATACGATCAGTTTCGTGATCTGGAAATCTACAATGATTTGTTCAAAGGTCGGGACACGATAAAAGTATCCCAGGGACAGTTAATAGAAAGTGTTATTCTTGAAGCTGAAAAGTCTTTGCAGGGCAAAGAGGATGTTAATAATATCTTGTTGACAGCTCCCACCGGTTCAGGAAAATCCTTATTGTTTCAGTTACCTTCCATCTATTTGGGAAATGAATACCATCTCCTTACTATTGTTGTGTCTCCTTTGAAGGCTTTGATTCTCGATCAGGTAGAGGGTTTGCAGGCTTTGAATTATATGCGTGTGGCTTATGCTTCCTCTGATTTATCTCCGGAACAAAAGAAAGAAGTTTATCAGCAAGTACGGGAAGGGGAAATAGATGTACTTTATTTATCTCCCGAATTACTGCTTTCGTATGATATCAAGCACTTTGTGGGAGAACGGCGCATAGGGTTGTTGGTAGTGGATGAGGCGCATACGGTGACTACATGGGGTAAGGAATTCCGGGTGGATTATTGGTTTCTGGGCCGTTATCTGCAGAGCATTAAAGAGTCTCTTGGGTATACTTTCCCTGTTTTTGCTTTAACGGCTACTGCCATATGGAACCCAAGAGGAGATAATGATATGGTATTTGAAACCGTCCGTTCATTACAAATGGATCCTTGCGTGCTTTATGTCGGTATTGCGAGACGTACAAATATTGGCTTTGACGTCCGGCAACTCGTTCCCGAAGAGGGGGAGACGTATGATAAAGCTAAGCAACGCGTCATTGCAGGGCGGGTGGAAACGTTGCTGGAAAGTCATAAGTCTATCCTTTATTATCCTTTTGCCGGTGGAATTGATATGAGATTGAAGACATGGGTGAAACCGATGGACTGGCATTTGGTTGCTTCGTATTACGGGAAGAAGGATAAAACGGAAAAGGCTGCTATTGTGCAGGAGTTCAAAGAAGGTACCAAACGGTTGATTGTAGCAACGAAGGCGTTTGGCATGGGGGTGGATATCAGCGATATTGACCGGATTTATCATGTAGCTCCGTCCAGCACTTTTGTCGATTATGTACAGGAGATAGGGCGTTCGGCGCGTGAAGCAGGTATGCAGGGCGTTTCTGTTACGGACTTCCATGAACGTGATTTTTATTATATGAAACGCTTGCACATGCTGGGCAATATTGCTCAGGAACAGTTAGTGTTGATCTTAAAGAAGTTGATGGAAGTTTACCGGATGAAGGGGGAGAAAGCCGAGATTCTGGTCTCATTATCCGACTTTGAGTTTGTGGTAAAGCTACCCCGTTTAAAGAGCAAACTGGAGTATGAAGCGGAATTGGGACAATTGATAAAAACAGCTTTGCTGTGGCTTGAAGAAGATTTGAATAAACGTTACGGGAAGGATTTGCTGGTGGTCACTCCACAAAACCTGTTAACAGAGGGATACATTCAGGATAAGTCGGGTGATGTTTTTATCCGGGAGTTTGCCCCTTATTTGGAGAAGGTGGAAGGTACGGAAAATGTGTATAAAGCCTATTTGGATAAACTTTGGGAAGAACGTTTTGCTGAGCTGGGTTACAGGGACTTTAAACATAAACTCAATAATGGTACGTTGTGGGAAGGTTCCCGGGCTGTTTCCGTTGGTAAGCACGAAGTGCTGCTTAAGGAGGATGCGGAAGTTATCGGTCAGCGAATGAATGCTTTATTCAGTAGTTTGAAGACTTTGTTCTCTGATAAATTAAAAAAGACGAAGGGACGCTTTGACGAAGAAGAGTTGCGGGCTGTCTTTGCCGAACATGATATGGACGTGCCGTCAGCCAAACGGTTTATCGGTTCGCTGCTTGAATCAAGGACGGAAGAAGGCCGTAGCATCAGTTACATCAGCAGTGTGAAGAAGAAAGATGAAAACTCATTATCTTTTACGATAACACGTGGGTTTGATTTGCTTCTTTCCCGGTATCAGAAACTTTTTACTCAACGTATTGTTGGTCGTAAGGGGGATAGATTATGCTTTTATTGTACGCCTTTCTCTGACTTGAATGTTTTGCTTAACTTACTTTCCATGCTCAATTGCCTTTCGTTTAGTGTGGAAGGTGGAGGAACTCCCTGTGTGCTTATTCATTTTAATGACGCAGAGCGCTTGAAGGAGATTGCGTCTTCCTATGAGTATCATAACTTGATTCTTGAAAATAATGAGCGAATCTTCCAAGAGCAAATAGAACTATTTACACTTTTCTTTGGTAATAGCAGCATGTCGGATGAAGAGCGTTGGAACTTTATAGAGGATTACTTTACGGGTACGGGTGTAGATGAATTGAAAGCGAAGTACGGAGAAGCGTAGAAGATTTCTATTTACAAATTACAAGATCATCAATGCCCGTCAAGTACCGCATTCGGGCTGAAACCACTTTGATTCATTAAAAACGGGCCGAGAAGGGTCTCTGGCGGGGATTTGGCTGAAAGCTGAAAGCAACCTGAAACCTTGCTTTCAGCCGGAATGCCGATGTACAAAGGGATGCAGAAGCTGAAAGCAAAAACCGATGTTTTTTAAAATTCCGTCATTTAGGGGGCGTTTTTGCTAAATTTCCTACCTTTATACTACATCATTATGTTTAGTGATAGCTATGTTATGACCACCCAATGCATCCAGGTTTAAAGTGCAGTTTAGGGCGGAAGACTTCGTAGCCCTGGGATGTGAGGAAGATAGCCCTGGGCTATTAAGCAGATACCCCTGGGTTGCGAAGGAAATAGCCCTGGTTTGTGAAGAAAATAACTTTGAGCTAAGAAAAAATATTATTGAACTGTTACGATTAATGCTCTATATTGTTGACCTTCTATTTCCAGCGCACGGGAAATATAGATCCAACGTACGGGAGATATATGTCCTGCATGTTGGAGATAGAGAACCCATAAACATCTAAACTAAACCCTTTTCGGGTTATATTGCTCTTTTACTGTTTATCCGTTGGGTAACTCAATAAAAGACATGGTCAGTTGAAGTGAAATAGATGGTGTGTTGAGACGGGATAGATAGTCTGTTGACGTCAGGTAGATGGTCTGTTCAACATCAATGCATCGTCTTTTTTGCTCTTACAATAACTAATTATGTTCTTGGCTTACTAATTTTAGCTCTTGCCATATCGTCTATTTGGTAAGGGCTAATTTTAATCTTATAGGATGGACTGCTTTTATTCCGGGCTTTTTTAGCGGAAAGAAGGGATATGAATCTCTACCGCTTTATCTCCTAATAATCAATACATTAATCAAACGTCAATTAATGTCTGTAACGTTTCTGTAACGATGCTTTGTCTGTCATAGTCTTGCATTGACTACTACATATCTGCTCGTTAAATTTTAAATAGGTAAAGATAAAGGAGGGCCTTTGGAATGCAGATTATTTAGCTTATTGTTTGCAATTTTATTTTTTAATCGTAAGTTTGCAAGAAATGACACCTCTATGATAGAAAGAATATTAAAGATTAAGTTATTGGAATTAGCGAAGAAGTACCCGATTGTAACCGTGACAGGTCCACGACAATCTGGAAAATCCACTTTGCTGAAAAACTCCTTCCCTGATTATAAATACGTCTCCTTGGAGGACCCGGATATGCGGCTATTTGCAGTAGATGATCCAAGAGGTTTTTTGGCTACATATTCAGATAAGGCCATTATTGATGAAGTACAACGAGTTCCAACTCTATTCTCGTATATTCAAACTTATACAGATAAAGAGAACAGGGAAGGTATGTATCTACTTGCCGGTTCTCATAACTTCCTTTTAATGGAAAGTGTAAATCAATCCTTAGCTGGAAGGACTGCCATTCTCAAGTTATTGCCATTTTCTCATCGTGAAATGGAAGCAGGTGGAATACTTCCTAAAAATGTTGACGAAGAAATATTTAAAGGTGCTTACCCTCGTATTTATGATAAAGACATTGCTGCAACAGATTATTACCCTTTCTACATTCAAACTTATGTAGAGCGGGATTTAAGATTGCTGAAAAATATTGGAGACTTGAGTAAGTTTATAAAATTTATCAAGCTTTGTGCTGGGAGAATAGGCCAATTGCTTAATCTCTCATCATTAGCCAATGAGTGTGGTGTCGCTGTTTCAACGGTTTCTGTTTGGATTTCGGTTTTAGAGGCAAGCTACATTTGCTATCTACTAAAACCTGACTACAACAATTATGCAAAACGATTGGTTAAATCGCCAAAACTTTATTTCTATGACACGGGATTAGCGTGTTCATTGTTGGACATTAAGAGCGCAGATCAGGTAGCTACACACTTTCTGAGAGGTGGACTTTTCGAGAATCTTGTTATAAATGAGTTTGTAAAAGAAGCTTATAATAAAGGTGGGAATCCTGATATTACATTCTGGAGAGATAGCACAGGCAATGAGGTTGATCTTCTTCAATATGTCAATGGTAAACAGAATGCTTATGAAATAAAATCAGGAGCGACATTCTCCCCGGATTTCTTCAAAGGAATCTCCAAATGGGCAAAATTGTCTGGCGCAACTCCAGAACAATGTTTTGCCATATATAACGGAGAGAAGGATATGAAAACGTCTAATGGAGAAGTTCTTAGTTTCAAACAAATAGGCTTTAAATAGTATGGAATGCTGGTGCTACTCGTGTGGGAATATTTATCCCTGACAGGCAGGGGGAGTTACTTACGATTTAAAGATAATGGGGGTTGGTTTAACTAAGGAAGAGTTTTATGAAAGATGAATGAAGTTAAGCTATAATCGGCTTGTGCATCAAGGGAATAAAGTTGTTTTTCCAAATGGAAAAACTGGGATACGATTTGATACTGAACCCAAGAATTGCATGTGGGCGTAGTATTATAATAAAAGATTTCAGTATGAATGCCGTTACCTAATAAACAGAGTCAGTAGGGAAATAGAAAATTGCAAAATATTGATTTTGTGAACTTTGACTTATATTTTAGCCTTTTGTCTTAGACTTTTAGCGGAAAGACAGGGATTCGAACCCTGGGAACAGTTACCCGTTCACCGCATTTCGAGTGCGGCCCGATCGACCACTCCGGCATCTTTCCTTTTTTCAAATCATCATTTGGAGCAAAAAGGATAGGTCTTTTGCTTTTGTAGTGCAAAGGTAATGTCTTTTATTTCTTTTTGCGCTATTCGCTTTTATTTTTTTGTGCTGTTAGTTTAGTAGCTTTACAGCAAGTTAAGATAAAGTGAATATCTGGTTAGTGCTTTGTGGGAGAAGAAACAGGATTTCTGAAAGCTTTTTGAAGGGGCGATGGAAGCGTATTTAACTACTATTCTCACTACGTTTGTAATGTGTACGGTATCTGTGACCTGTAAAAAAGAGTTTGTAAATGTTTCTTTTTGGAACTAAATTCATATATTTGTCCCGAGAAACCCAAAAAGAAACATTTATGAAAAAGATCTTTAGTATTTTCTTGGTGGCTGTATGCTGTTTTGCTATGGCTATACCTGCTCAGGCACAGCTCATTAAATGGGGTGTAAAAGGTGGTGTGAATATGTCGAATTTGGACCTTAGTGGTGGATATACTGTAAATAAAGATAATGCAACCGGATTTTTTATCGGTCCTATGGCTGAGTTCACTGTTCCCCTTATAGGGCTAGGGGTAGACGGTTCGTTACTTTTTTCGCAAAAGCAAGTAAAACTTGATGGAGATAAGGTTAAACAAACTGGTTTGGAAATACCTGTGAATTTAAAGTATACTATAGGTATGGGTAGCATACTGGGGCTTTATTTTGCTGCTGGTCCTGATTTCTTCTTTGATTTTTCAGGAGATAAGACATTGAATGATATCAACATTGACAAGAAGAAAGCTCAGGTGGCCTTAAACTTGGGATTAGGCTTGAAGCTAGTGAAGCATTTGCAAGTTGGAGTCAATTACCAAATTCCGATGGGGGATAGCTTTACTCTGAAGAATGCGGTTGATGCGGCTACCAATAGCGGCAGTGCCAAAACAAAGATTTGGCAGATCTCGGCTGCATACATCTTTTAAAATAAAGTGTAGAACTTCTCTTTCCCAAATAGTTATGTGAAAAGAGAATTTAGTGTCTAATAGAAAGGAGCTCCGGAAAAAGGAGCTCCTTATTTTGTATTTCGCTACTATGTGAACGGTCTTTTATTCATGATCTAATAAATCTTTTATTTTGTTCTTGTATACTCTGATAATTGCAAAATCCCAAGAGACAATATGATTAAGAAAACCTAACCGTCTATTCCTTTGTTTAGTATCGCTTTTTATCTCTAATTGGTTATAGAAGGTTATAATCAAAATCTTAGGTGTTGGCGTGAGATTAGCTACTTCTTTGTATCTTTGCTGTCACGAATGGAAAAATTTATAGATGTCATATTGCCTTTGCCCTTGCCGCGTTGTTTTACTTATTCTCTGCCCGGTGAGTGGCAGGACGAGGTGGAGACGGGATGCCGTGTAGTTGTGCCTTTTGGGCGAAAGAAGTATTACACTGGTATTGTGCGCAACATTCATTATTCTAAGCCGACAGAGTATGAAGTGAAGGAAGCGATTGCATTGTTGGATGCGCATCCTGTTCTATTACCCGGTCAATTTGAATTTTGGGAATGGGTGGCCGATTATTATCTCTGTACGGTGGGAGATGTGTATAAAGCTGCATTGCCTTCCGGTTTAAAATTGGAAAGTGAAACTATCGTTGAGTATAATCCTGATTTTGAGGCGGATTCCCGGCTTTCGGAGAAGGAACAGCGGATACTTGATTTGTTGCAAGCTGAACCTGAACAAGCGGTGACGAAGTTAGAAAAAAGCACAGGGGTAAAGAATATACTTTCTGTTATCAAATCTTTGCTGGATAAAGAGGCCATTTTTGTCAAGGAGGAGTTACGTCGGACTTATAAACCAAAGACTGAAACCCGCGTTCGGCTGGTAGATGCAGTACGTAGTACGCAACGTATTAAAGAGCTTTTTGATGAGTTAGGACGGGCACCCAAGCAATTGGATTTATTGATGAGGTATATTGAATTATCAGACATCTTGGAGAATGAAGGTTTAAAGTCTGTGCCTAAAGAAGTATCGAAGAAGGAACTGCTTCAGCGTGCCTCAGTTTCTCCGGCGGTGTTTAATGGACTGGTAGAAAAGCATATCTTTGAAGTTTATCAGCAGGATATCGGGCGTTTAAATGCGGTAGTTCGTTCATTACTTCCCTTGAACCCGCTGAATGCCCATCAGCAGCAGGCGTATGATGAAATAGCGGATTGTTTTAGATCAAAAGAGGTATGTCTGCTACATGGTGTCACTTCCAGTGGAAAAACTGAGATTTATATTCATTTAATAGATCAAATGATCAAAGCCGGGAAGCAAGTGCTGTATTTGTTGCCCGAAATAGCCTTGACCACGCAGATTACGGAACGGTTGCAGAAGGTTTTTGGTGCCCGGTTGGGTATTTATCATTCCAAGTTTCCTGATGCCGAGCGGGTGGAAGTTTGGCAGAAGCAGTTGACGGAGAACAGGTATGATATTATATTGGGAGTGCGTTCTTCTATCTTTTTACCTTTCAGGGATTTAGGACTGATTATTGTGGATGAAGAGCATGAGAATACCTACAAACAGCAAGATCCTGCTCCCCGTTATCACGCTCGTAATGCCGCCATTATGCTGGCAGCCAGGTGCGGAGCAAAAGCATTGCTAGGTACGGCGACACCTTCCATTGAGACATGGACTAATGCAACTTCAGGCAAGTATGGATTGGTGGAGTTGAAGGAAAGGTATAAAGAGATCAGAATGCCTGAGATTATTCCCGTAGACATTAAAGAATTGCATCGTAAGAAACGGATGAATGGTCCTTTCTCTCCCTTATTGTTACAGTATGTTCGTGAAGCGCTGGAACAAAAGGAACAAGTGATATTGTTTCAGAATCGTCGCGGCTTTGCTCCGATGATTGAATGTCATACGTGCGGATGGGTGCCGAAGTGTAAGAATTGTGATGTTAGTCTCACCTTTCATAAAGGACTCAATCAACTGACATGTCACTATTGCGGTTATACCTATCAGCTACCCCGCAAATGTCCGGCATGTGAAGGCACCGATTTGCGTAACCGGGGAGTCGGTACTGAAAAGATTGAAGATGAAATAAAAATACTCTTTCCGGAAGCCTCTGTTGCAAGGATGGATTTAGATACGACACGCACGCGGAGTTCGTACGAAAGGATTATTGCCGACTTTGAGCAGGGAAAGACGAACATTCTGGTCGGCACCCAGATGGTTTCTAAAGGTTTGGACTTTGACCATGTCAGTGTGGTAGGGATACTGAATGCGGACACAATGCTCAATTATCCTGATTTTCGTTCGTATGAGCGTGCTTTCCAACTTATGGCACAAGTGGCGGGGCGTGCAGGACGGAAGAATAAGCAGGGGAGAGTCGTGTTGCAAACGAAGAGTATGGATCATCCTATTATAGCACAAGTGATGCATAATGATTTTGAGGGGATGGTTGAGACTCAGTTGGCCGAACGTCAACTATTCCATTATCCTCCTTATTATCGGTTGATTTATGTTTATCTTAAGAATCGAAATGAGTCGTTGCTCGAGTTGATGGCACGGACAATGGCACAGAAGCTACAAGCTATCTTCGGACAACGCATTCTTGGTCCGGATAAACCTCCCGTGGCCCGTATACAGACTTTGTTTATCCGTAAGATTGTAGTTAAGATCGAATATCAGGCTCCTATGGCAAGAGTGCGTGAGCTATTGGTGCAAGTGCAGAAAGAGATGCTTGCCGAGGACCGTTTTAAATCGTTGATTGTTTATTATGATGTTGATCCAATGTAACCCGGATCAATAATAATCAAGAGTATATTAATAATGAGTAAGCCCCGTAAAATTCTGTTTGTTTGTTTAGGTAATATCTGCCGTTCTTCATCGGCGGAGGGAGTGATGAAGCATTTGGTGAAAGAGGCCGGACTGGGTGATGAGTTTATCATAGATTCCGCAGGTATTCTTTCGTACCACCGGGGAGAGTTACCCGATGCCCGGATGCGTGCCCATGCCAGTCGTAGGGGATACCAACTGGTACACCGTTCACGTCCGGTGGAAGCAGAAGATTTCTATAAATTTGATCTTGTAATAGGAATGGACGATCGCAACATTGATGATCTGAAAGAGCGTGCGCCTTCTTCCGATGAGTGGAACAAAATTCATCGGATGACGAACTTCTGTACCAAATTTACGTATGCCGATCATGTACCCGATCCTTATTATGGAGGAGCCGAGGGTTTTGAGCATGTCCTTGATTTGCTGGAAGATGCCTGTGCCGGATTACTTGAGCAGATTCGTTGATAAATCCCGTTCCTTCCTTTGAGCATTTATATTACGGGTTATCGTAACGATCACCGTAATATCGTTTCCATTTGTCGAGGCTGCACGTTGCATCTACTCCTTTTTGCCGCAATGTTTCGGTTATTTCATTTAGTTTCATACGTGGTACACGACCAATATAATAGAGGTGATAATTATAATCCTCATCAAGTACTTCCATGATAAGAGTGAAGATCTGCTCGCGGGCGAAATCAAAGTTTACTTTTCTCAATTCATCATAACGAAAAGTTCTGCTTTGTACTAACCGTTGAACAGAGATGCCATTTTGGTCTGTCTTTAAATAACAAAAGCGTTTCAGGAGACTGTAGATAAGAAAAAGACTGATTGTAAGGGCTGCTATTCCCGGTATTATAGTCCACCAAATGCCGTATGCTGCCAATTTACAGGCAATCCACCATACAATGAGAATATTCATTATATAGTAAGGAAGGAGAAGCGAAAACCGCCGGTAAGTTTTTGGCTCAATATCTATAGCGGTTACTTCTGGGGATTGATAGTTTTCAAAAGGAATGTTTTGTGATAAGAGGTATTTCACAATTGCACTGGCATTGATGAAAGGACTTAGGTAAAAAGCTTTCTTGTTGCTCTGTTTCAATTGGATAGTGATAATCCTCGGTCCAAACTTATCTTTATGATGTGAGTCTTTTTCGTGAGGCTGGTGGTATCTCTTCATAAAACTAAAGCACACAATATCCTCTGGATTAATTTTCTTCTTCTTAAAGAAGCTCTTTGCAGTCTGGATGTCTTTATTACTAATCTTCATAATTCTCACTTTTTCAGCTCCGGATAACTAATGCGGGTATGATAAATAGTCTTTAGCTTTTCCTTAAACACAGATTTTACGGTAGCAATGTCTTTAAAGGTAATGGGGCATTCTCTAAAATACCCTTCTTCTACTTGTGAATCTATGATTTTGTCTACTATATTGTTAATGCTTTCTTCCGTATATTCCGTTAAGCTGCGTGAGGTTGCCTCCACGCCATCGGCCATCATTAGAATAGCTGTTTCTCGTGTAAACGGATTGGGTCCGGGGTAAGTGAATAATTCTTCATTCGGTTCTTCACCAGGATGTTCGTTTTTCCATGATATGTAGAAGAACTTTGTTTTTCCACGCCCGTGATGCGTAGTGATAAATTCTTTGATGACTTTTGGTAAATTGTTCTTTTCGGCAAGTTCTACTCCGTCAGTCACATGGCTGATGATGACTTGTGAACTTTGTTCGTAACTGAGATTCTTATGTGGATTAAGACCACCTGTTTGGTTCTCTGTAAAGAATACCGGATTTTTCATCTTGCCAATATCGTGATATAGAGCTCCCGTACGTACGAGCTGGCTATTGGCACCAATGCGTATCGCTGCTTCTGCTGCAAGATTTGCTACTTGCATGGAGTGTTGGAAAGTTCCCGGAACAGTCTCTGATAACCGGCGGAGCAATGGATTGTTTATATTGGAGAGCTCTACAAGTGTTACGTTTGACGTAAATCCGAAAGTCTTTTCCAATAAGAAAAGCAATGGGTAAGCGAATAATAAGAATATACCATTGATTGTGAAGTAAATGTACATGCTCCCATTTAACTTTGAAAGATCATTTTCCGTGATCAGTTCAAAGGCAAAATATACGGCGGCATAGGTTAAAATGACCAATATAGCCGTTTGGAATAGTTGGGAGCGTTGTGAAAGCTCACGCAAGCTGAAAATTGCAACTAAACCGGCAGAGAGTTGTAATAGAATAAATTCATGGGGATAACGTAGGCATATGGAACAAATCAAAATGGTGATTACCTGAGTTATGAATGCCGTACGTGAATCAAGGAATATCTGGATAATAATAGGAAGCATGGCGTATGGGACAATGTAAATGTTGAAAATATTATTTGTCACCATGATAGCCGTCACTACACAAAAGAACATAATGAGCGAAAATAACAGTGCGATGCTTCCTGTGCGTTCATAGTAATCTTTGCGGAACAGTTCAATATAGAGCATAAAGCATAGCATGATGATGCCCACGAATAAGATTTGTCCCGCTAATATTAAACGTTTTTGTCCCATGGATTCACTACGTTGAATAGATTCCTTTCGTAGGCTGGAAAGGATATTATAAGTTTCCTGATTGACTATTTCACCGCGGTCAATGATCTTCTGTCCACTCAACACAATGCCGTTTGCCCATGAATAATTATCGAGTGCTTCTTTTTTGGATGTTTCTGTACGCTGCTTATCGTACGTCAGGTTAGGGGACAGGTATTCATTGAGAGAACATTGGCGAAGTATATTTTGGGAAAAATGGACTGTATCCGCTGTGAGTAGAAAAGTATAAGCTCTTTTAATGGAAAAGAGCAGATCGGCATTTCTTTGGTGAACAATCTTTTCATCTACAAGCATAATAGCGGTAGTACTATCTTGCTTTAATCGGTTAATATCTTCTGTAGCAACTATTCCAGCTTGATAAATTTCAGTTAATTTTTCCTGAATATGATGAAGGTAAGCTATAGGAAGAATATTATGAAGAGAAGCTTGATAGTCGGCTTTTAATTTTTCATGAGCTTTGAAAACAACATCTTTGTTTAAATCATAGAAAGGTTTGAAGGATGAAAGTATGCTGTCTTGTTCGTGTTTTACAACTTTGTCGCTTTTATAAATGGGAAAGTCGAAAGTGGCAATAAGTTGTCCGTATTTCCAGGGTTTATTAATATCAAATTGATAGTTGAACTTGCCTTCACGTGGTAGAAAATAGACAATAACTGTGACAGTTCCTATAAAAATAAGAGCTTTGTAGAGTAAGTTTCTATATGAAAAAGCCTTTTTTGTTCTGGAAATACCCATGTTCTTCTAATTTTTTGCGAAAAGTACAAAAAAAAACATTAGTATGGAAAAAAAGGTTTAATTTTGCCGTCTAATTATCTCATAAGTAATGCAAAATATGGCAGAAAGAAAGGTCAGAGTACGTTTTGCTCCGAGTCCTACGGGAGCGTTGCATATTGGTGGAGTACGTACAGCCTTATACAATTATTTATTTGCCCGTCAGCATGGCGGTGACTTAATTTTTCGTATTGAAGATACAGATTCTAATCGTTTTGTTCCGGGAGCGGAAGAATATATACTAGAATCATTTAAGTGGTTGGGAATAGAATTTGACGAGGGAGTCAGTTTCGGCGGTGAATATGGTCCTTACCGGCAGTCGGAACGTCGTGAAATATACAAGAAGTATGTAGGGGGGTTGTTGAAATCAGGTAAGGCTTATATTGCTTTTGATACGCCTGATGAGCTGAACGCGAAACGTGAGGAAGTTTCCAACTTTCAGTATGATGCTTCTACTCGTATGCAGATGCGCAATTCACTTTCTTTATCTCCTAAAGAAGTTGATGGCTTACTGGCTGAAGGTAAACAATATGTTGTCCGTTTTAAAATAGAGCCGAATGAGGATATTCATGTCAATGATTTGATCAGAGGAGAAGTCGTAATCAATTCTTCCATTTTGGACGATAAGGTTTTATATAAATCTGCTGACGAACTGCCTACTTATCATTTGGCCAATATTGTAGATGATCATTTAATGGAGATATCCCATGTGATTCGTGGAGAAGAGTGGTTGCCTTCGGCTCCTTTGCATGTATTGCTATACCGCGCTTTCGGTTGGGAAGATTCAATGCCGGCTTTTGCCCACTTGCCTTTGTTGTTGAAACCGGAGGGGAATGGGAAGCTTAGTAAACGGGATGGTGATCGTTTAGGCTTTCCTGTATTTCCCTTGGAATGGCATGATCCGAAAACGGGAGAGGTATCTTCAGGGTATCGTGAAGCCGGTTATTTGCCTGAGGCTGTGATAAACTTTTTGGCCCTTTTAGGGTGGAACCCGGGAAATGATCAGGAAATCATGTCAATGGATGAGCTGATTAAGTTATTTAGTTTAGCACATTGCAGTAAATCGGGTGCAAAATTTGACTATAAAAAAGGAATCTGGTTCAATCATGAGTATATTATGATGAAGCCGGATGAAGAAATTGCGAAATTGTTCCTGCCCATTCTTGGAGAACACGGTGTGGAGGCCCCTTTTGATAAAGTTGTGACAGTGGTTGGCATGATGAAAAATCGTGTAAGCTTTGTCTATGAATTATGGGATGCATGTAGTTTCTTTTTTATAGCTCCAACGGAGTATGATGAAAAAACCGTAAAGAAGCGTTGGAAAGAAGATTCTGCCAGTTGCATGGCCGAACTGATGGAAGTGCTGGAAGATATAAGTGACTTTAGCATAGAGAATCAGGAGAAAGTTGTGATGGATTGGATTGCAGCGAAAGGCTATCACACGGGTAATATAATGAATGCTTTCCGACTCGCTTTAGTAGGTGAAGGTAAAGGACCGCATATGTTTGATATCTCATGGGTACTTGGGAAAGAAGAGACTTTGGCACGTGTGAAACGGGCGATTGACGTTTTAAAGTAAGTTGAATCTTATACGAAGAAGGTATGCTTTATGATTTAGCGATAGGTATTTATGATCTTTTGGTGCACTTGGCTGCACCTTTTAGTCGTAAACCTCGCAAGATGATGAAAGGACATTGGGTAGTATACGAATTACTCCGTCAGCAATTGGAAAAGGGAAAACGATATATTTGGTTCCATGCCGCTTCGTTAGGGGAATTTGAACAAGGGCGTCCTTTAATTGAGAAAATTCGGGCAAAGTATCCGGATTATGGGATTTTATTGACTTTTTTCTCCCCATCTGGGTATGAAGTGAGGAAGAATTATAGGGGAGCTGATGTTGTTTGTTACCTGCCTTTCGATAAAATTCGTAATGTAAAGAAGTTCTTGGATATTGTAAATCCTTGTATGGCCTTCTTTATAAAGTATGAGTTCTGGAAAAATTATTTGGATGAGCTTCATAAGCGTCGTATCCCGGTTTATAGCGTTTCGTCAATCTTTCGTAGGGGGCAAATATTCTTTAAATGGTATGGTGGGGCTTACAGAAATGTATTGCGCGATTTTGATCATCTGTTTGTCCAAAATGAGCGCTCCAAAAGATATTTGTCGAAAATAGGCATTAATAGGGCTACCGTAGTAGGGGATACGCGGTTTGATCGTGTTTTGCAAATTCGTGAAGAAGCTAAAACTTTGCCTTTGGTGAGTCTTTTTAAAGGAACGACTATGACTTTAATTGCCGGGAGTTCGTGGCAGCCGGATGAAGACCTTTTCATTGATTATTTTAATAATCATCCGGAGATGAAGTTGATTATAGCACCACATGTGATTGATGAAAACCATTTGGTGGAGATCATTCGTAAACTGAAGCGTCCATATGTACGTTATACCCGTGCTGATGAGAAAAATGTATGTAAAGCTGATTGCTTGATTATAGATTGTTTTGGATTACTCTCTTCTATTTACCGTTATGGTGAGATTGCTTATATAGGAGGGGGATTTGGTGTAGGTATTCATAATACCTTGGAAGCCGCGGTTTATGGAATTCCGGTTATCTTTGGTCCTAAGTATCAGAAATTTATGGAAGCCGTTCAGTTAATAGAGGCAAAAGGAGCGTTCTCTATAAAAGATAAAGAGGAACTACATACCTTACTGGATAGGATGTTTACTGATGAACTCTTCTTGCGAGAAGCCGGAACAAATGCTGGTTACTATGTTACCAGCAATGCCGGGGCTACTGATAAAGTGTTGAATATGATTAATTTCTAATGTTCTTCCTTATACCATTGGGAATACATTAAGTAATTACGTGCTATTTTCTGATTAAGTTCCTTAGCTTGTTCGGGGTCCACTTTCTTAATGAATTTAGCGGGGACCCCTCCCCAGATACTCCCTCGTTCGATGGTTGTATTGCTCAATACTAATGATCCGGCTGCTACAATGGCACCTTCACCTACAATTGCATGATCGAGAACTGTTGCTCCCATTCCTATTAAAGCGTAGTCTTTGATCTTGGCTCCGTGAATAGTCACATTGTGTCCTACGGAGACATGATTACCGATTTCAATGGTTGACTTTTCGTAAAGAGTGTGTAATACGCTGCCATCTTGTATGTTTACTCCGTTTCCTATGCAAATTGAGTTCACATCTCCACGTACTACGGTATTGAACCATATGCTGCAATCACGTCCGATTTTTACATCGCCGATAATTGTTGCATTATCAGCTAAAAAACAATTCTCGCCAAATTCGGGTGTAAATCCTCTCACTGATTTTATTAGTGCCATATGCTTATTCTTATTTATTAATTAATTTGTTGTACTATAGATTTTTTATGATCAGAATATGCTTCTTTCTATATATTGGCTGTTGCTTCTTTCAGCCAAGTTTTTTCTTCTTTATTTAATACTGGTGATAGCTCCTTGTATACCATTTGGTGGTAATCGTTAAACCAGTTGACTTCTTCTTCTGTTAGTAAGTCTTTAATAATGCCTTTTTTGCAAATTGGACAAAGGGTTAGTGTCTCAAACTTTAAATAGCTGCCGAACATACCTTCACCGGCAGGAACAACTAAAGTTAGATTCTCTATGCGTATCCCATGACTTCCGGCTTTATAAACTCCCGGTTCATTAGAAGTTACCATGCCTGGCTGCAGGGCGATAGGATTTTCATTCATACGTATGCTTTGGGGGCCTTCGTGAACATTTAAAAAGTGCCCTACTCCGTGCCCTGTTCCATGCAAAAAGTTCATTTTGTGTTGCCAAATCGGCATACGGGCTAGGACATCCAATTGTGTGCCACGAGTGCCGGCAGGGAATTTCGCCATAGCTAATGCTATATGTCCTTTTAAGATGAGGGTGTAGTCTGTCTTTTCTTCCTGGGTTAGCTTTCCTAAGGCGATAGTACGTGTGATATCGGTGGTCCCATCCAAATATTGTGCTCCGGAATCTAACAATAAGAATCCTTCAGCTTTTAGTCTGGCATCCGTTTCTGGAGTTGCTTCGTAGTGTACAATGGCTCCATGTGCTTTGTAGCCTGCTATTGTATCAAAACTTTCACCTTTGTATAAAGCTTGTTCTGAACGGAGAGCATGCAATTTTTTGTCTATACTCATTTCTGTCTCTGTTCCGCTAGGTACAACTTCCTCTAGCCATTTTAAAAATTTGACCAATGCAACACCGTCCCGCTTCATCGCGTGGTGTATTCCTTCTATTTCTTGTTTATTGCGAATCGCTTTTAGCAAAGCTACAGGAGAACTTTGTTGAATGATCCGGCAGTTGGGATTAATACTCGAGTAAATGGAATAGTTTGTCTTTGAGGTATCTATTAGAATGCTTTTTGTTTCCATCTGCTGTAGAAAAGGCTCAATTTCGTTATATTTATGTATAATAATTTTTGTTTTTTCTAGATAATTTGTGATGTCTGGGGTTACTTTCGAAGGTGTGATAAAGTAGTGGACGTCTTTTTCCAGTATAATAAGATAACTGATAATTACAGGATTGCAGTGTACGTCATTTCCCCTTAGATTGAGCGTCCATGCTATTTCGTCCAGAGATGATATTAGAACCGCTTTGCTGCCGCTCTTTTCTAATTCGCTGCGTATCTCTTGGATCTTTTCAGTACAACTTTTTCCTGCATACTTTAAATCATATGCAAAAGCTGGATCTTCAGGGATTGGAGGTCTGTTTTTCCAAACTTCATTAATGAGATCAGATACATCTTTAAGGCGTATGCCATAATGCTTTAAGTCTGCTTGCAATCTGTGAAAATGCTCTGCAGAAAACATCTTGCCATCAATCCCTACTATGTCGTTTGCGCTAAGGGAAGTTCGTAAGAATTCTGAGATAGTTGGAGTCTCTGGAAGCATTTCTTTATAGAGTTTGATTTTTGTATTTCTCAATTGCTGTTCGGCTTGTAGAAAATATCGGGAATCTGTCCAGAGTCCGGCTTGGGTTAAAGTAATCACTGTCGTTCCTGCAGATCCCGTGAAGCCAGATATCCATTCTCTGGATTTCCAATGGGGAGCTACATATTCGCTTAAGTGAGGATCTGAACTTGGAATAATAAAAGCGTGTATTGCTTTTCTCTTTAATAAAGCTTGTAGCGTTTCGACGCGTTCGTTTATACTTTGTTCCATTTGATATGATTTTATTTGGTTTTCAAAGATACTCACTTTTTTCTAATATCGCCGTTTGCGGAAGTATTTGTCCCCTGCGAACTTTATTGCATGTATTTGTGTGATGTCGTTTTTTTATTAAAAGTTTTGTGAATAAAGAAAGTATGTGTAATTTTGCGGCTCAATTTGATGAATATTTTAAAACCATTAATATTTAATTAAAAACAAAATGATTGTAGTACCAGTAAAAGAAGGCGAAAACATTGAAAAAGCGCTGAAGAAATTTAAAAGAAAATTTGAAAAGACAGGTATCGTTAAAGAGTTAAGGAGTAGACAACAGTTTGATAAACCATCTGTGGTTAAAAGACTTAAAAGAGAACATGCCGTTTACGTTCAAAAACTTCAGCAAGTAGAAGATTAATTATTCGTAAATTCCTTTGAGTTATTGAATTCTTTTTCATATATTCGTTGCACGAATCTTATTGATGTAGCGGTATGTGGTTAACAGATTCTTTTCTCGATTATCTTCGATATGAGCGGAATTATTCCGAAGAAACGATAAAAGCTTATCGGAATGATATTTGTCAGTTTGAACTCTTTTCCAAAGAGGAAGGAGGAGAATTGGCTTTGTCTGATGTTTCGACGGATTTAATTCGGGAGTGGATTGTTTCCCTTATGGAGAAAGGCTATACTTCCACCTCTATTAATCGGAAATTAAGTTCTCTTAGGTCTTTCTATAAGTATCTTTTGCGAAAAGGAGAAGTTGATGTAGATCCTTTACGAAAGATCATACCTCCCAAGAATAAAAAAAAGTTGCCTTCGTTTTTGAGAGAAAATGAAATGGATAAACTATTGGATGAAACATATTTTGGTGAAGGTTTTAAAGGATGTCGTGACCGTGTGATTATTAGTGTGTTCTATGCTACGGGTATGCGGCTTTCTGAATTGATCGGACTGAATGATGAAGATGTTGACTTTTCTGTTTCACTTATTAAGGTTACGGGAAAACGGAATAAGCAGCGTCTAATTCCATTTGGAGAAGAACTTAAAAATGTGATGATGGAGTATCGTGAATTGCGAAATAAAGAAATTTTGATGCAGTCTTCTGCTTTCTTTGTTCGTGAAACAGGTGAGCGGCTTTCGCGTATTATTGTGGAAAGACTTGTAAAACGGCACTTATCGAAGGTTGTAACTTTAAAAAAACGTTCTCCTCATGTGTTGAGACATACTTTTGCTACGACAATGTTGAATCATGACGCAACCCTTGGGGCTATTAAAGAGCTATTGGGGCATGAAAGTTTAACGACTACAGAAGTCTACACACATACGACTTTTGAAGAACTTAAAAAAGTGTATAACTCGGCTCATCCTCGAGCCTAAATGATGGAGGCAATTTTATGGAAGTAAGAATTCAATCAATTCATTTTGATGCATCAGAGCAATTACAGTCTTTTATTCAAAAAAAGGCTGTCAAGTTAGAAAAGTTTTACGATGATATAAAGAAAGTGGATGTTTCGTTAAAAGTGGTGAAGCCGGAGACTGCAACAAACAAGGAGGCGGGAGTAAAAGTGATAATCCCTAATGGGGAACTTTATGCTAGTAAGGTTTGCGATACATTTGAAGAGGCTGTTGATTTGAGTTTAGAGGCTTTGGAGAAGCAGTTGGTAAAGTACAAAGAGAAACAACGCAATAAATAAAAATCGCTAAAATTTTGCGGGATAGAAATAAATGTCTAAATTTGCAGCCGTTTCGCTCGCGATGGAACGTTACGGTTGCTTTTTTTGAGTATTGCCTCTTTAGCTCAGCTGGCCAGAGCACGTGATTTGTAATCTCGGGGTCGTTGGTTCGAATCCGACAAGAGGCTCAAAGGGAAACTTTGTATAAAGGTGTGGGGGCAAATACCAGAGTGGCCAAATGGGGCAGACTGTAAATCTGCTGGCTTACGCCTTCGGTGGTTCGAATCCATCTTTGCCCACGATTTTTCTCTTGCTGTTATAGCTCAGTGGTAGAGCACTTCCTTGGTAAGGAAGAGGTCCCGGGTTCAAGTCCCGGTAACAGCTCATGAATGAATATAAATGCTGATTATTAATCAAATAAATAACAAGTAAAGCTATGGCTAAAGAGAAATTCGCACGTACCAAACCGCATGTAAATATTGGTACAATTGGTCATGTAGACCACGGTAAAACAACTTTGACTGCTGCTATCACAACTGTGTTGGCGAAGAAAGGTCTTTCTGAGGTTAAATCATTTGACCAGATTGATAATGCTCCTGAGGAAAAAGAAAGAGGTATTACAATTAATACTTCTCACGTAGAGTATGAAACTGCTGCTCGTCACTATGCTCATGTAGACTGTCCGGGACATGCCGATTATGTAAAAAATATGGTTACAGGTGCTGCTCAGATGGATGGTGCTATCATTGTAGTTGCTGCAACTGATGGTCCGATGCCTCAAACTCGTGAGCATATTCTTTTGGCTCGTCAGGTAAATGTACCAAGACTTGTTGTATTTATGAATAAGTGCGATATGGTTGACGATGAAGAGATGTTAGAGCTTGTTGAAATGGAAATGAGAGAGTTACTCTCTGCTTATGATTTTGACGGTGATAATACTCCGGTTATTCGTGGTTCTGCTTTAGGTGCGTTAAATGGTGTTGAAAAGTGGGAGGAGAAAGTAATGGAATTGATGGATGCTGTTGATTCTTGGATTCCACTGCCTCCGCGTGATGTAGATAAACCTTTCTTGATGCCTGTTGAAGATGTATTTTCAATTACAGGTCGTGGAACTGTAGCAACTGGTCGTATTGAGGCTGGTATTGTTAAAGTTGGCGATGAAATTGAAATTCTTGGCTTGGGCGAAGATAAGAAATCTGTTGTTACAGGCGTTGAGATGTTCCGTAAGTTATTGGATGAGGGTGAAGCTGGTGACAATGTAGGTTTGTTGCTTCGCGGTGTTGATAAAAATGAAATTAAGCGTGGAATGGTTCTTTGTAAACCGGGTCAGATTAAACCTCATTCTAAATTTAAAGCATCTATTTATGTTTTGAAGAAAGAAGAAGGTGGCCGTCACACTCCATTCCACAATAAATATCGTCCTCAGTTCTATCTTCGTACAATGGATTGTACTGGTGAAATTTCTCTTCCTGAAGGAACAGATATGGTTATGCCAGGAGATAACGTAGCAATAAATGTTGAGTTGATCTATCCAGTTGCATTAAATGTAGGTCTTCGTTTCGCTATTCGTGAAGGTGGACGTACCGTTGGTTCAGGACAGATTACTGAAATTTTAGACTAATATAAGACTTTGAATCAGTTCTTACATAAAGTAAGAACTGATTTATTCACACGGGAGTAGCTCAGTTGGTAGAGCACCGGTCTCCAAAACCGGGTGTCGGGAGTTCGAGCCTCTCCTCCCGTGCTAATATTATTGAAATGAAGAAGATAATAGCTTATATTAAAGAAACTTACGACGAACTTGTCCATAAAGTATCGTGGCCTACGTATTCTGAGCTTACTAGTAGTGCAGTAGCTGTTTTATATGCTTCCCTGATTATTGCACTGATAGTATTTGTGATGGACTTCTGCTTCCAAACGCTGATGGAAAGTTTTATTTATCCACATTAAAAACAAGGAGAAAATGTCTGAGATTGAAAAGAAATGGTACGTTTTGCGTGCTATTAGTGGGAAAGAAGCCAAGGTTAAAGAGTATCTTGAAGCTGATATAAAAAACAGCGATCTTGGTGATTACGTATCTCAGGTTTTGATTCCTACCGAAAAAGTTTATCAGGTTCGTAATGGCAAGAAGATTGTCAAAGAAAGAAGTTACCTCCCTGGTTATGTTTTGGTAGAAGCTGCCTTGGTTGGTGAGGTTGCTCATCATTTGAGAAATACGCCTAACGTGATTGGATTTTTAGGAGGGACGGATAAGCCTGTTCCTTTAAGACAATCTGAAGTAAATCGTATACTTGGTACGGTGGATGAACTACAAGATGCAGGTGAAGAATTAAATATTCCGTATGTTGTAGGCGAGACGGTAAAAGTGACTTTTGGTCCTTTTAGCGGATTTAGCGGTATTATAGAAGAAGTGAATACCGAGAAGAAAAAGTTAAAGGTCATGGTAAAGATATTTGGGCGGAAGACTCCGCTTGAATTAGGCTTTATGCAAGTAGAAAAAGAATAGTGTAGATGTTACGCTATAGTATTCTTAATTATTGTTTATAATAAAACTAAGAAAATGGCTAAAGAAGTTGCTGGAATAATCAAATTACAGATTAAAGGAGGCGCAGCAAATCCATCACCTCCCGTGGGACCTGCACTTGGTTCGAAGGGTATTAATATTATGGAGTTTTGCAAGCAATTTAATGCCAGAACCCAAGACAAAGCTGGTAAAATCCTGCCTGTGATTATTACTTATTATTCAGATAAGTCTTTTGATTTTGTAATTAAAACTCCTCCTGTTGCTATTCAATTGCTTGAAATAGCAAAGATTAAGGGTGGGTCCGCTGAACCGAATCGTAAAAAAGTTGCTGAAGTTAGTTGGGAACAGATTAAGACGATTGCTCAGGATAAAATTGTGGATTTAAACTGTTTTACTGTAGAAGCAGCGATGAGAATGGTTGCCGGTACAGCAAGAAGTATGGGCATTACTGTAAAAGGAGAATTCCCGGTTAATAATTAATAAACTTCAATTAGAATGGGTAAACTGACAAAAAATCAAAAGTTAGCTGCAGAAAAGATTGAAGCTGGGAAGGCATATTCACTAAAGGAAGCTGCATCTTTGGTAAAAGAAATTTCTTTCACCAAATTTGATGCCTCTTTGGATATTGATGTGCGTTTGGGTGTTGATCCGCGTAAAGCAAATCAAATGGTGAGAGGTGTCGTTTCGCTTCCTCATGGGACTGGTAAAGTGACCCGTGTGTTGGTGCTGTGTACACCAGATCTTGAAGCTGCTGCAAAAGAAGCTGGAGCTGACTATGTTGGTCTTGATGATTATATTGAAAAGATCAAAGGTGGATGGACTGATGTGGATGTAATTATCACGATGCCATCTATTATGGGAAAAATAGGTGCCTTAGGCCGTGTGCTTGGACCTCGTGGATTAATGCCTAATCCAAAGAGTGGTACCGTTACTATGGATGTTGCTAAAGCTGTAAAAGAAGTAAAACAAGGTAAAATTGATTTTAAGGTAGATAAAAGTGGTATTGTTCATACTTCTATTGGTAAAATTTCATTTAGTACTGAACAAATTCGCGATAATGCGCGAGAATTTATCGCTACTTTAAATAAATTAAAACCGACTGCAGCTAAAGGTGCATATATTAAGAGTATTTATCTTTCTAGTACAATGAGTGCGGGTGTTAAAATTGATCCGAAATCAGTGGAAGAAATCTAATAAAATGGAATGAATAATGAGAAAGGAAGATAAAAGTGCGATTATAGAGCATATTGCTGCTACGGTTAAAGAGTACGGGCATTTCTATTTAGTAGATACAACGGCTATGAATGCTGCTTCTACAAGTGCATTGAGAAGGGAATGCTTTAAGGCTGATATCAAGCTGATGGTAGTTAAGAATACTCTTCTTCACAAAGCTTTAGAAACTTTGGATGAGGATTTTTCCCAGCTATACGGATGCCTTAAGGGAACAACTGCTGTAATGTTTTGTAATGTTGCAAACGTTCCGGCTAAGCTTATTAAGGATAAAGCTAAAGATGGTATTCCCGGATTAAAAGCTGCATATGCAGAGGACAGTTTTTATATTGGCGCCGATCAATTGGATGCTCTTGTAGGCATTAAGAGTAAAAATGAGGTTATTGCTGAAATTGTGGCTTTGCTACAATCGCCAGCCAAAAATGTTATTTCTGCTCTTCAATCAGGCGGCAATACTCTTCATGGAGTGTTAAAAGCTCTTGGTGAAAGAGGAGAATAGTTTTATAATAAAAAATAGTAATTAAATAATTTAAATCATACAAAAATGGCAGATTTGAAAGCTTTTGCAGAACAATTAGTTAACTTGACAGTAAAAGAAGTTAATGAACTTGCGACTATCCTTAAAGAAGAATATGGTATTGAACCTGCAGCAGCTGCTGTTGCTGTTGCAGCTGGTGCTGCAGCAGGAAGTTCGGCAGCCGCAGAAGAGAAAACTTCTTTTGACGTAGTTTTGAAGAGTGCCGGTGCAGCTAAACTTCAAGTTGTTAAAGCTGTTAAGGAAGCTTGCGGCCTTGGCTTGAAGGAAGCAAAGGATTTGGTAGATGGTGCTCCTAATGTAGTGAAAGAAGGTTTAGCTAAGGACGAAGCGGAATCATTGAAGAAAACATTGGAAGAAGCTGGAGCTGAAGTTGAACTTAAATAGTATTCACCTGTAAATCAGGTAATTCGGTTAAGAATCCTTCTTTTAAAGGGTTCTTAACCTTTTTGTGTATATAATTAAAATTAAGTTCTACAAATCCGTTAACAGATGTCTTCAAATACTGTAAATCAAAGAATTAATTTTGCTTCTGCAAAGAATCCACTTGAATATCCGGATTTTTTGGAAGTACAATTAAAGTCATTCAAAGACTTTTTACAACTGGATACCCCACCTGAGAAGCGTAAAAATGAGGGATTGTATAAAGTATTTGCTGAAAACTTCCCTATTGCCGATACAAGAAACAACTTTGTTCTTGAATTTTTGGACTATTATATTGATCCGCCGCGTTATACCATTGAAGATTGTATAGAGCGTGGGCTCACTTATAGTGTGCCTTTAAAAGCAAAACTGAAGTTATATTGCACTGATCCTGATCATGAGGATTTTGATACAGTCATTCAGGATGTCTTTTTGGGTCCTATTCCTTATATGACTGAAAAGGCGACTTTTGTCATTAATGGGGCAGAGCGTGTTGTTGTTTCTCAACTTCATCGTTCTCCGGGTGTATTTTTTGGTCAGAGCTTGCATGCAAATGGAACGAAGCTCTATTCTGCACGTATTATTCCATTTAAAGGCTCTTGGATTGAATTTGCAACCGACATTAATAATGTTATGTATGCTTATATTGATCGTAAGAAAAAACTACCTGTTACGACTTTATTGCGTGCAATAGGCTTTGAAAATGATAAAGATATTCTTGAGATATTTAATTTAGCTGAGGAAATAAAAGTTACTAAAACAAATCTTAAAAAGGTTTTAGGGCATAAGCTTGCAGCTCGTGTATTGAAGACTTGGATTGAGGACTTTGTGGATGAAGATACAGGTGAGGTTGTTTCTATTGAGCGTAATGAGGTTGTCATTGATAGAGAAACGGTGATTGAACCAGAGCATATTGATGTGATATTAGAATCAGGTGTTCAAAATATTCTTGTTCATAAAGAAGAACCTAATCAGTCTGACTATTCCATTATTTACAATACATTACAGAAAGATCCTAGCAATTCAGAAAAAGAAGCTGTACTGTATATTTATCGTCAGTTGAGAAATGCGGACCCTGCGGATGATGCTAGTGCGCGGGAGGTAATTAATAATTTGTTCTTCTCGGAAAAAAGATATGATTTAGGAGAGGTTGGGCGCTACAGAATCAATAAAAAATTGAATCTGGCGACTGATATGGATGTGCGCGTTCTTACTAAAGAGGATATTATTGAAATAATCAAATATTTGATAGAATTGATTAATTCAAAAGCAGATGTGGATGATATAGATCATTTAAGTAATCGTCGTGTGCGTACTGTAGGTGAACAGCTTTCTAATCAGTTTGCAATTGGTTTGGCTCGGATGTCCCGAACAATTCGCGAGCGTATGAATGTTCGGGATAATGAGGTGTTTACTCCAATAGACTTAATTAATGCAAAAACCATATCTTCTGTAATTAATTCATTCTTTGGGACAAATGCCTTATCTCAATTTATGGATCAAACTAACCCGTTGGCCGAGATTACACATAAGCGTCGTATGTCTGCTTTAGGTCCTGGGGGATTGTCACGTGAACGTGCTGGTTTTGAGGTGCGAGATGTTCATTATACTCATTATGGTCGTCTTTGTCCTATTGAAACTCCTGAGGGGCCTAATATTGGTTTGATTTCGTCTTTATGTGTTTTTGCAAAGATTAATGATCTTGGCTTTATTGAAACCCCTTATCGTAAGGTTGAGAATGGGAAAGTAGATATTACAAACGATGGTTTGGTTTATTTGACTGCTGAAGAAGAAGAATCTAAGATAATAGCTCAGGGGAATGCTCCACTTGAAGATGATGGAACTTTTGCACGTGATAAGATAAAAGCCCGACAGGATGCTGATTATCCCGTAGTCTCTCCCGAAGAAGTAGAGCTTATGGATGTTTCTCCGCAGCAAATAGCTTCTATTGCGGCGTCTTTGATTCCTTTCTTGGAACATGATGATGCGAATCGTGCTTTAATGGGATCAAATATGATGCGTCAGGCTGTTCCTTTGTTGAGAAATGAGGCCCCTATTGTGGGAACTGGTATTGAAGGTCAGTTGGTTAGAGACTCTCGGACTCAAATAACTGCAGAAGGAGATGGGGTAATTGATTTTGTGGATGCAACAACTATTAGAATATTATATGATCGTACAGACGATGAGGAGTTTGTTAGTTTTGAATCTGCTTTGAAAGAATATTCTATTCCTAAATGGCGTCGTACTAATCAAAATATGACAATAGACCTTCGTCCTATCTGTGAAAAAGGACAACGGGTTACTAAAGGACAGATCTTAACTGAAGGATATTCTACGGAAAATGGAGAATTAGCTTTAGGAAAAAATTTGTTGGTTGCATATATGCCTTGGCAGGGCTACAATTATGAAGATGCTATTGTGCTTAATGAACGCGTTGTTCGTGAAGATATTTTGACTTCTGTCCATGTAGAAGAATACTCATTAGAAGTTCGTGAGACTAAGAGGGGAATGGAAGAATTGACTTCTGATATTCCGAATGTGAGTGAAGAAGCCACGAAGGATTTAGATGAAAATGGAATAGTTCGTGTTGGAGCTCGGATTCAGCCAGGGGATATTTTGATAGGAAAAATAACTCCTAAGGGTGAGTCAGATCCTTCTCCTGAGGAAAAATTACTTCGTGCTATATTTGGTGATAAGGCAGGGGATGTGAAAGATGCTTCTTTGAAAGCTTCACCATCTTTAAAAGGCGTTGTTATTAATAAGCGCTTATTTTCTCGTGTAATTAAAACTCGTAGTTCAAAATTAGCTGATAAAGCTTTGTTGCCGAAGATAGACGATGAATTTGATGCAAAAGTTGCTGATTTAAAGTCTGTTTTGATCAAGAAATTGTTGAAGTTGACAGCGAATCGGGTATCAGAAGGTGTGAAAGATTACATGGGGGCTGATGTTATAGCTAAGGGAGCTACTTTTTCTGCATCTGATTTTAGTGATTTAGATTTTACGTCAATTCAATTGAGCAATTGGACTAGTGATCAACATATTAATGGTATGGTTCGTGACTTGATAACGAACTTTATTAAGAAATACAAAGAGTTGGACGCTGAATTGAAACGTAAAAAGTTTGCTATTACGATTGGTGATGAGCTTCCTGCAGGCATTATTCAAATGGCTAAGGTTTATATTGCAAAGAAGCGTAAGATTGGTGTAGGGGATAAAATGGCAGGACGTCATGGTAATAAAGGAATTGTTTCCCGTATAGTACGTCAGGAAGATATGCCATTTCTTGCAGATGGTACACCGGTTGATATTGTCTTAAACCCATTAGGGGTACCTTCTCGTATGAATATTGGTCAGATTTTTGAGGCTGTTTTGGGTAGTGCTGGAAAAAAATTAGGTGTAAAGTTTGCAACTCCGATTTTTGATGGGGCTACTTTGGATAATTTGAATGAGTGGACTGATAAAGCTGAGCTTCCTCGATATGGAAAAACTTCATTATATGATGGCGGCACCGGTGAACCATTCGATCAACAGGCTACGGTAGGCGTTACTTATATGTTGAAATTGGGACATATGGTGGAAGATAAAATGCATGCACGCTCTATTGGTCCATACTCTTTAATTACTCAACAACCATTAGGAGGTAAAGCTCAGTTTGGAGGACAACGTTTTGGAGAGATGGAGGTTTGGGCTTTGGAGGCGTTTGGCGCTGCGCATATATTGCAGGAAATTTTGACTATTAAATCTGATGATGTTGTTGGTCGTTCGAAAGCTTATGAAGCAATTGTGAAAGGTGAACCTATGCCACAACCTGGTATTCCTGAGTCTCTGAATGTTTTATTGCATGAATTAAGAGGTTTGGGACTTAGCATTAATTTAGAATAATGATTATATTGTCGATTATCAATTTTTATATATAAAAGTATGGCTTTTAGAAAAGATAATAAGATAAAAAGTAATTTCTCGAAGATTTCAATAGGACTAGCTTCTCCAGAAGAAATTCTTGAAAATTCGAGTGGTGAAGTTTTAAAGCCTGAAACCATTAATTATCGAACTTATAAACCTGAGCGTGACGGTTTGTTCTGTGAACGCATCTTTGGTCCGATTAAGGATTATGAGTGCCACTGTGGAAAGTATAAACGTATCCGTTATAAAGGTATTGTATGTGATCGGTGTGGGGTTGAAGTTACAGAAAAGAAAGTCCGTCGTGAGCGTATGGGACATATCCAATTGGTTGTGCCTGTTGCACATATTTGGTATTTTCGTTCACTTCCTAATAAAATAGGTTACTTGTTGGGCTTGCCTACAAAAAAGTTGGATTCTATTATTTATTATGAACGCTATGTTGTAATCCAATCGGGCATTATGTCAGGTGAGGTTGCTGAGTATGACTTATTATCTGAAGAGGAATATTTAGACATCATAGATAAATTGCCAAAGGATAATCAATTTTTGGAGGACTCAGACCCTAATAAGTTTATTGCAAAGATGGGAGCGGAGGCTATTTATGATTTATTATCTCGTCTGGATCTGGATGCTTTGTCATATGAACTTCGTCACCGTGCAGGAAGTGATGCTTCTCAACAACGTAAAAATGAAGCCCTGAAGCGGCTTCAAGTTGTTGAATCATTCCGTGCTTCTCGAGGGCGAAATAAGCCTGAGTGGATGGTTATACGAATTGTTCCTGTTATTCCTCCTGAATTGCGTCCGTTGGTGCCGTTGGATGGAGGTCGTTTTGCAACATCTGATTTAAATGACCTTTACCGTCGAGTAATTATTCGTAATAATAGGTTAAAGCGGCTGATAGAAATTAAAGCTCCTGAGGTGATCTTGCGAAATGAGAAACGAATGCTTCAAGAGGCTGTTGATTCGCTATTTGATAATTCACGTAAATCAAGTGCTGTTAAGACGGATGCTAATCGTCCGCTAAAATCTCTGTCCGATAGTCTTAAGGGTAAGCAAGGGCGTTTCCGCCAGAATTTATTGGGAAAGCGTGTGGACTATTCTGCACGTTCAGTGATTGTTGTTGGTCCGGAATTAAAAATGGGAGAATGCGGTATTCCCAAACTAATGGCAGCTGAATTATATAAGCCTTTTATTATTCGAAAGTTAATAGAACGTGGTATCGTAAAAACAGTTAAGAGTGCAAAAAAAATTGTAGATCGTAAAGATCCTGTTATTTGGGATATTTTGGAGCATGTAATGAAAGGACACCCTGTGTTATTGAACCGTGCACCAACATTGCATCGGTTGGGAATCCAAGCTTTTCAACCCAAAATGATTGAAGGTAAAGCTATACAATTACATCCTTTGGCATGTACAGCTTTTAATGCGGACTTTGACGGGGACCAAATGGCGGTTCATTTGCCTTTAAGTAATGAAGCTGTTCTAGAAGCTCAAATGTTGATGCTTCAATCTCATAATATTTTAAATCCCGCTAATGGGGCTCCTATAACTGTGCCTTCTCAAGATATGGTTCTAGGTTTGTATTATATTACAAAACTTCGAAAAGGGGCTAAGGGTGAGGGACTTTCATTTTATGGTCCGGAAGAAGCTTTGATAGCGTATAATGAAGGTAAGGTTGATATTCATGCTCCGATTAGTGTTATTGTTAAAGATGTAGATGAGAATGGTAATGTCATAAAGAAGATGATGCATGATACTTCCGTTGGACGTGTTATCGTTAATGAAATAGTTCCTCCTGAAGCTGGCTATATTAATACAATAATATCAAAAAAGTCATTACGTGACATTATTAGTAATGTTATTAAAGTTTGTGGCGTAGCAAAGGCTGCGGATTTTTTGGATGGCATTAAAAATTTGGGATATAAGATGGCCTTTAAGGGAGGTTTGTCATTCAATTTAGGTGATATAATTATTCCGGATGAGAAGGAAGCTTTAGTTCAGAAAGGATATGAAGAAGTTGAGCAAGTAATTAATAACTATAACATGGGTTTCATTACTAATAATGAACGTTATAATCAAGTTATTGATATTTGGACTCATGTTAATTCAGAACTATCTAATATCTTGATGAAAACGATTTCAAGCGATGATCAAGGATTTAATTCCGTATATATGATGCTAGATTCCGGAGCTCGTGGCTCTAAAGAGCAAATCCGGCAGTTATCAGGTATGCGTGGCTTGATGGCAAAACCTCAGAAGGCTGGTGCCGAAGGCGGGCAAATCATAGAGAATCCGATTCTTTCTAATTTTAAGGAAGGATTATCTGTATTGGAATACTTTATCTCTACTCATGGTGCTCGTAAAGGATTAGCTGATACAGCGTTGAAAACTGCTGATGCGGGTTATCTAACGCGGCGTTTAGTTGATGTATCTCATGATGTTATTATTACCGAAGAGGATTGTGGCACTTTGCGCGGACTTGTTTGTACAGATTTAAAAAATAATGATGAGATTATTGCTACGTTATATGAACGTATCCTTGGGCGTGTTTCTGTGCATGATATTATTCATCCTACTACGGGTGAACTGCTTGTTGCTGGTGGAGAAGAAATAACTGAAGAAATTGCCAAAAAAATTCAAGATTCTCCAATTGAGAGTGTTGAAATACGTTCCGTTTTGACTTGTGAATCAAAAAAGGGGGTATGTGCGAAATGCTATGGTCGCAACCTTGCTACGAGTCGTATGGTTCAAAGAGGTGAGGCTGTAGGGGTTATTGCTGCACAATCTATCGGTGAACCTGGTACACAGCTGACTTTGAGAACTTTTCATGCTGGTGGTACGGCTGCTAATATCGCAGCAAACGCAAGTATTGTTGCTAAAAACCCAGCCCGTTTAGAGTTTGAGGAGCTTCGTACAGTTGATGTTATTGAAGAAGGTGGAGAATCTGTAAAAGTCGTTGTCGGACGTTTGGCCGAAGTGCGTTTTGTAGATATAAATACCGGAATTGTTCTCTCCACTCACAATGTTCCTTATGGATCAACGCTATATGCGGCAGATGGTGAGATTGTAGAAAAAGCTAAGCTTATTGCTCGCTGGGACCCATTTAATGCTGTAATTATTACAGAAGCTACAGGTAAGATTGAATTTGAAGGCGTTATTGAAAATGTGACCTATAAAGTTGAATCGGACGAATCTACTGGTTTGCGTGAGATTATTATTATTGAATCAAAGGATAAAACAAAAGTTCCAACAGCTCATATCATGACTGAAGACGGAGAGCTAATTCGTACTTATAATTTCCCTGTTGGTGGTCATGTTGTTGTCGAAAATCAGCAGAAAGTTAAAGCAGGTGATGTTATTGTGAAGATTCCGCGGGCTGTTGGTAAAGCAGGAGATATTACAGGTGGTCTCCCTCGTGTTACTGAGCTATTTGAGGCCAGAAATCCTTCAAATCCTGCTGTTGTTTCAGAAATAGATGGAGAGGTCACAATGGGTAAGGTAAAACGTGGTAATCGCGAAATCATTGTAACGTCTAAGGGAGGAGAGGTCAAAAAATATCTTGTACCTTTGTCTAAACAAATTTTGGTACAAGAAAATGATTATGTTCGTGCAGGTACTCCTTTATCTGATGGAGCTATTACTCCTGCCGATATTCTTGCTATTAAAGGGCCTACGGCTGTACAAGAATATATAGTTAATGAGGTTCAAGATGTTTATCGTTTGCAGGGAGTGAAGATTAATGATAAACACTTTGAAATTATTGTTCGGCAAATGATGAGGAAGGTTGAAATTGATGAACCGGGTGACACGCGCTTCTTAGAGCAACAAATTGTGGATAAATTGGACTTTATGGAAGAAAATGATCGCATTTGGGGCAAAAAGGTTGTTATTAGTGCTGGTGATTCTCAAAATCTGCAGCCGGGACAGATTGTTACAGCTCGTAAGTTACGTGATGAGAATAGTATGTTAAAACGCCGTGATTTAAAACTTGTTGAAGTGCGTGATGCTGTTCCTGCAACCTCAAATCAAATTCTTCAAGGTATTACTCGCGCTGCATTGCAAACTTCTAGCTTCATGTCGGCTGCATCATTTCAGGAAACAACGAAAGTTCTTAATGAGGCAGCAATTAATGGAAAGGTGGATCGGTTAGAAGGTATGAAAGAAAATGTTATCTGTGGACATCTAATTCCTGCAGGTACTGGGCAACGCGAATTTGATAAGATTATTGTCGGGTCTAAGGAAGAGTATGACCGTATTCTCGCAAATAAAAAGACAGTTCTTGACTATAACTCAATGGATGTTAGTGAATAGGTAAATATCTTATTAACATGCATTCATAATTCTAAAAAGAGGAAACGTTTAGTTTCCTCTTTTTATTTATAGAAATTATTTTATCTTTGAAAGTTCTTAAAACGCTAAAAACTTTGAAATTATGGAAAATCAAGAAAAGAGTAGTCAATTGGCTATAGAATTAAATGAAGAAGTAGCACAAGGTATATATGCAAACTTGGCTATCATAACTCATTCTAGCTCAGAATTTATTTTAGATTTTGTGCGTATTATGCCTGGAATACCTAAAGCGAGTGTCAAATCGCGTATTGTTTTAGCTCCAGAGCATGCTAAGCGTTTATTACAAGCATTGGAAGACAATATTAGCAAATATGAAAATACATTTGGAATGATTCGTTTATCCGCTGAGCAACTGCTTCCTCCTATACCGAATCTCAAAGGTGATGCTTAAAAAATATAATATATAATTGATTATTTATTTTTTTATTTGTATCTTTGCAGCCCAAAATGTATTGTAAAGAAATTAATGTAATATAATATATAATTAAAAACAATTAAAATGCCTACAATTCAGCAATTAGTAAGGAAAGGACGTGAGGTTCTGGTGGAGAAAAGTAAATCACCGGCACTTAATTCATGTCCTCAAAGGCGTGGCGTTTGCGTGAGAGTGTATACTACTACTCCCAAAAAACCTAATTCGGCAATGCGTAAAGTTGCGCGTGTTCGTTTAACTAATGGTAAGGAGGTTAACTCTTATATTCCAGGTGAAGGACATAATTTGCAAGAGCACTCTATTGTATTAGTGCGTGGTGGACGTGTGAAGGATCTTCCAGGTGTGCGTTATCATATTGTGCGTGGAACACTGGATACAGCCGGTGTGGCTGGCCGCACTCAAAGGCGTTCAAAATATGGTGCTAAACGTCCAAAGGCGGGACAAGCTGCGCCGTCTGGAAAGAAAAAATGATTGTAAATAATTTGTAAGATATCTAGAAGTGTAATTTGAGTTTTAGTTTATTGGAGGTGCTAAAGGTTGAGTAAATTCTCTGGTGAGAGGATTGAAGGTGGAAGAAGTGGACAACCAAGAACAAAAACATTATTTTTTTTAAAAATGAGAAAAGCAAAACCTAAAAAACGTGTTATCCTACCGGATCCCGTGTACAATGATCAAAAGGTCTCAAAATTTGTGAACCATTTGATGTATGATGGTAAGAAAAATACATCTTATGAAATCTTTTATGCAGCTTTGGAAACTGTAAAAACTAAGCTTCCTAGTGAAGAAAAATCAGCGCTTGAAATTTGGAAAAAAGCATTAGATAATGTAACTCCTCAAGTAGAGGTTAAGTCTCGTCGTGTGGGTGGAGCTACATTCCAAGTCCCTACTGAAATTCGTCCAGATCGTAAAGAGTCAATCTCTATGAAAAATTTAATAATCTTTGCTCGTAAACGTGGAGGTAAATCTATGGCTGATAAATTGGCTGCAGAGATATTGGACGCATATAATGAGCAGGGGGGTGCTTTTAAACGTAAAGAAGATATGCATCGGATGGCAGAGGCAAATCGTGCGTTTGCTCACTTTAAGTTCTAAATATTTAAAAGGTAATTGTTCAGATTGAAATATAATAAGGTGACGAGGAATTGAAATGGCAAAACAAGATTTACATTTGACACGTAATATTGGCATCATGGCTCATATTGATGCTGGGAAAACGACAACTTCTGAGCGTATTTTATATTATACGGGATTGACTCATAAGATCGGGGAGGTGCATGATGGTGCAGCCACTATGGATTGGATGGAGCAAGAGCAGGAGAGAGGTATAACAATAACTTCTGCCGCTACGACTACACGTTGGAAGTATGCGGGTGATGTTTATAAAATTAATTTAATTGATACTCCGGGGCATGTAGATTTTACGGCAGAAGTAGAACGCTCTTTGCGCGTTCTTGATGGTGCTGTTGCGACTTATTGTGCTGTAGGTGGAGTAGAACCTCAGTCTGAAACAGTGTGGCGTCAGGCAGATAAATACAATGTACCTCGTATAGGATATGTTAATAAGATGGATCGTTCTGGTGCTGATTTCTTTGAAGTTGTTCGCCAGATGAAAGATATTTTGGGCGCGAATCCCTGTCCCGTGGTTATTCCTATTGGTGCAGAAGAGAGCTTCAAAGGAGTTGTTGATTTGATTAAGATGAAAGCTATTTTGTGGCATGACGAAACAATGGGAGCTGATTATGATGTGGAAGATGTGCCGGCAGATTTGCGAGTTGAAGCAGAAGAGTGGAGAGGTAAAATGCTTGAAACTGTGGCTGAATTTGATGATGCGTTGATGGAAAAGTTTTTTGATGATCCTTCAATTATAACGGAAGAAGAGATCCTTCGTGCCTTGCGTGCAGGGACATTGAAAATGGAAATCGTTCCGATGCTATGCGGATCTTCCTTTAAAAATAAAGGAGTTCAAACTCTTTTGGATTATGTTTGTGCTTTTTTACCATCTCCGTTGGATACTCCAAATATTGTTGGAACTAACCCTGAAACAGGCGGGGAAGAGGATCGTAAACCAGATGAAGATGAAAAAACATCAGCTTTAGCTTTTAAAATAGCTACAGATCCATATGTAGGGCGTTTGACTTTTTTCCGTGTCTATTCTGGAAAAATAGAGGCAGGCTCTTATGTGTATAATAGCCGTTCGGGAAAGAAAGAGCGGGTTTCCCGGCTATTTCAAATGCATTCTAATAAGCAAAATCCGGTTGAGGTAATTTCTGCGGGTGATATTGGGGCTGGAGTTGGTTTTAAAGATATTCGCACGGGCGATACTTTGTGTGACGAAAACTCGCCTATTGTTTTGGAATCTATGGATTTCCCAGAGCCTGTAATCGGTATTGCTGTTGAGCCTAAGACTCAGAAAGATATGGATAAGCTATCTAATGGTTTAGCTAAATTAGCAGAAGAGGATCCGACTTTTACTGTAAAGACTGATGAGCAGACGGGACAAACTGTCATTTCAGGTATGGGCGAGCTTCATCTAGATATTATTATTGATCGCTTGAAGCGAGAATTTAAAGTTGAATGTAACCAAGGAAGGCCTCAGGTTAATTATAAGGAGGCAATTACTAAGACTGTTAATTTGCGAGAACTTTATAAAAAGCAGTCTGGTGGGCGTGGTAAATTTGCTGATATTATAGTAAATGTGGGACCAACCGATGATAATTTTACTGATGGTGGGTTACAATTTATTAATGAAGTGACTGGAGGAAATATTCCTAAGGAATTTATACCATCGGTTCAAAAAGGCTTTCAGGCTGCTATGAAGAATGGCGTTCTAGCAGGATTTCCAATGGATTCTTTGAAAGTTACGTTGTTGGATGGGTCATTCCATCCAGTCGATTCAGATCAATTGTCTTTTGAAATTTGTGCTATTCAGGCTTATAAAAATGCGTGTGCGAAGGCTGGTCCTGTTTTGATGGAGCCTATAATGAAGCTGGAAGTAGTTACTCCCGAAGAGAGTATGGGTGATGTTATTGGAGACTTGAATAAACGTCGTGGACAAGTTGAGGGTATGGAATCTAGTCGGTCAGGCGCTCGTATTGTTAAGGCAATGGTGCCTTTAGCTGAAATGTTTGGTTATGTGACTGCTTTGCGGACGATTACTTCTGGGCGTGCAACCTCCTCAATGACGTATTCTCATCATGCTCAAGTATCTTCTTCTATTGCTAAGACTGTACTTGAAGAAGTGAAAGGTCGCGTTGATTTACTTTGATTTACAGACTAGCGAATGACTCTTAGTCTGTGAATCTATTTTTTATAAATTTAATATAATATAATGTTATGAGTCAAAAGATTAGAATTAAATTAAAGTCTTATGATCACAATTTAGTTGATAAGTCAGCTGAGAAGATTGTAAGAACAGTGAAGACAACAGGTGCTATTGTTAGTGGCCCTATTCCGCTTCCGACGCATAAGAGAATCTTTACGGTGAATCGTTCAACATTTGTAAATAAAAAGTCTAGAGAACAATTTGAGCTCTCTTCTTACAAAAGGTTGATAGATATTTATAGTTCGACAGCTAAAACTGTTGATGCTTTGATGAAATTAGAGTTGCCGAGTGGTGTAGAAGTAGAAATAAAAGTATAGAAATTAAAAGATTAAGTGAAATGCCAGGATTATTAGGAAAAAAAATCGGAATGACATCCGTTTTCAGTGTTGAGGGTAAGAATGTGCCATGCACTGTTATCGAAGCAGGTCCTTGTGTTGTTACTCAAGTTAAAACAGTAGAAAAAGATGGCTATGTGGCAGTTCAGTTAGGCTTTCAGGAAAAAAAAGAAAAGCATACGACTAAACCGCTGATGGGACATTTTAAGAAAGCTGGGGTAACTCCTAAAAGGCACTTGGCTGAGTTCAAGGAATTTGAGGCTGAATTGAATTTGGGTGATACTGTTACTGTGGATTTATTTAAAGATTCAGTCTTTGTTGATGTTATAGGAACATCTAAGGGTAAAGGATTTCAGGGAGTTGTAAAAAGGCATGGGTTTGGTGGCGTTGGACAGACGACTCATGGCCAGCATAATCGTGCTCGTAAGCCAGGCTCTATTGGTGCATGTTCATATCCCGCAAAGGTTTTTAAGGGAATGAGAATGGGAGGACAACTTGGTGGTGATAGGGTCACTGTGCAAAATTTGCAGGTGTTAAAAGTAATTCCAGATCATAATCTTCTTTTGATTAAAGGTTCTGTCCCTGGTTGTAAAGGTTCAATCGTAATAATTGAGAAATAATGGAAATTAGCGTATATAATATTAAAGGTGAGGATACAGGGAGAAAGATTACGTTAAGTGAATCAATCTTCGGGGTTGAACCTAATGATCATGCTATTTATTTAGATGTGAAGCAGTTTATGGCTAATCAACGTCAGGGTACGCATAAGTCAAAGGAAAGAAGTGAAATTAGTGGTTCTACGCGAAAGATTGGCCGTCAAAAAGGTGGCGGAGGCGCCCGTCGTGGTGATATGAATTCTCCTGTACTTGTTGGTGGGGGACGTGTTTTTGGTCCTACACCGCGTAGTTATAACTTTAAGTTGAATAAAAAAGTGAAAGTTCTGGCTCGTAAGTCTGCTTTATCATATAAAGCAAAAGATAACGGGATAATTGTTGTTGAGGATTTTGCTTTTGTAGCACCTAAAACGAAAGATTTCGTTGAAATGACAAAAAAACTTAAAGTTTCTGATAAAAAGCTACTTGTAATTTTACCAGAAGCGAATAAAAATGTATATTTGTCGGCTCGTAACGTGGGAAACGCTAGTGTGGAGACTATTTCGGGGTTAAATACTTATAGAGTGTTAAATGCTGGAGCTATTATACTAACTGAAAGAGCTCTTTCAGCTATAGATGAAACCTTAATGTAAAAAGGAGGCTTAATAATGGGAATTATTGTTAAACCGTTAGTGACGGAAAAAATGACGGCAATAACTGAAAAAATGAGTAATTGTTTTGGCTTTATTGTTCGTCCTGAAGCAAATAAATTGGAGATTAAAAGAGAGGTCGAGGCCTTGTATAATGTTAGTGTAGTTGAAATAAATACGGTTAAGTATGCAGGTAAAAGTAAAAGCCGCTACACAAAGGCTGGTATAATTAACGGTCGTGCAAATGCATATAAGAAGGCGATTGTTACATTAAAAGAAGGTGATACTATAGATTTTTATAGCAATATTTAAGAAAATGGCAGTACGTAAATTTAAGCCCACAACACCGGGGCAAAGACATAAAATTATTGGTACCTTTGAAGAAATTACTGCACAGGTACCAGAAAAATCTCTTGTTTTTGGCAAAAAATCTTCTGGAGGACGAAACCGTGAAGGTAAAATGACTATGCGCTATATTGGTGGTGGTCATAAAAAAATTATTAGAATTGTCGATTTTAAGAGAAATAAGGATGGCATTCCAGCAGTAGTGAAAACAATTGAATATGATCCAAATCGTTCGGCTCGTATCGCATTGTTATATTATGCGGATGGTGAAAAAAGATACATTATTGCCCCTAATGGGTTACAAGTTGGCTCTACTTTGATTTCGGGAGAGAGTGCTGCTCCAGAAGTAGGCAATGCTCTACCTCTTCAAAATATTCCAGTGGGTACTGTAGTTCATAATATAGAGTTGCGCCCAGGACAGGGAGCTGCTTTAGTTCGTTCTGCTGGTAATTTTGCTCAATTAACTTCGAGAGAGGGTAAATATTGTGTTATTAAGTTACCTTCTGGTGAGGTTAGACAGATACTTAGTACATGTAAAGCTACTATTGGCAGTGTTGGTAATTCGGACCATGCTTTGGAAAGTTCAGGTAAGGCAGGACGTTCTCGTTGGTTAGGGCGTCGCCCACGTAATCGGGGTGTTGTTATGAACCCGGTTGATCATCCTATGGGTGGTGGTGAAGGACGCGCTTCGGGAGGACATCCGAGATCTCGTAAGGGATTGTATGCTAAGGGCCTTAAGACAAGAGCTCCAAAGAAGCAATCGTCGAAGTATATTATTGAGAGAAGAAAGAAGTAATCTTATTAATTGAGTAAATTATGAGTCGTTCATTAAAAAAAGGTCCGTATATTAACGTTAAACTTGAAAAAAGAGTTCTTGCTATGAATGAGTCTGGTAAGAAGGTTGTTGTTAAAACTTGGGCTAGGGCTTCAATGATTTCCCCTGATTTTGTGGGCCATACAGTGGCTGTTCATAATGGGAATAAATTTATTCCTGTATATGTTACTGAAAATATGGTAGGGCATAAATTAGGTGAATTTGCCCCAACGCGTACTTTTAGAGGGCATGCAGGAAATAGGAAGAAATAGTGAATTTTATTTGGATAAAAAGTAATAATATATAATGGGAGCAAGAAAAAAAATATCGGCTGAAAAAAGAAAAGAAGCCTTTAAAACTATGTATTTTGCAAAATTGCAAAATGTTCCTACTTCTCCTCGTAAGATGCGTCTCGTTGCTGACATGATTCGTGGCATGGAAGTGAATAGAGCACTTGGCGTTTTAAAATTTTCATCGAAAGAGGCTGCAGGTAGAGTAGAAAAGTTGCTACGCTCTGCAATTGCTAATTGGGAACTAAAAAATGAGCGCAAGGCTGAAAGTGGTGAGTTATTCATAACTAAAATATTCGTGGATGGGGGTGCTACTCTTAAACGAATGAGACCAGCTCCACAGGGTAGAGGTTATAGAATTCGTAAGCGTTCAAATCATGTGACGTTATTTGTTGATTCTAAGAGTAATAACGAAGATCAAAATTAAGGTAAATGGGACAAAAAGTTAATCCAATAAGTAACCGTTTGGGTATAATAAGAGGATGGGATTCCAATTGGTACGGTGGAAAAAATTATGGCGATTCCTTGCTTGAAGATAGTAGAATTCGTAAATATCTTAATGCTAGACTTGCAAAAGCAAGTGTATCAAGAATTGTAATTGAACGTACATTAAAGCTCGTAACTATTACTGTTTGTACAGCACGTCCAGGTATTATCATAGGTAAGGGTGGGCAAGAGGTCGATAAGTTGAAAGAAGAGTTGAAGAAGATTACTGATAAAGACATTCAAATCAATATCTTTGAAGTAAAAAGACCTGAATTAGATGCTGTTATTGTTGCAAATAATATTGCGAGGCAAGTGGAAGGTAAAATCGCATATCGTCGTGCTATTAAAATGGCTATTGCAAATACGATTCGTATGGGGGCTGAAGGTATAAAAGTCCAGATTTCAGGGCGCTTGAATGGGGCGGAAATGGCTCGTTCTGAAATGTATAAAGAGGGGAGAACTCCTCTACATACTTTTAGGGCTGATATTGATTATTGCCATACAGAAGCATTAACGAAAGTGGGATTGCTTGGTATAAAAGTTTGGATTTGTAGGGGTGAAATTTATGGCAAGAAGGAGTTAGCTCCAAACTTTTCGCAAAGTAAAGATAATTCCCGTGGAAATAGTAATGCTAATAATGGCGGGAAAAATTTCAAAAGAAAAAAAAATAATCGCTAAACGAATTTGATTTTTTAGGAATTATGTTACAACCGAAAAAAACAAAGTTCAGAAGACAACAAAAAGGCCGCTCAAAAGGTAATGCCCAAAGAGGCAATCAATTGGCTTTTGGGTCTTTTGGAATTAAGGCTTTGGAAACGAAATGGATCACAGGCCGTCAGATAGAAGCTGCGCGTATTGCAGTTACAAGATATATGCAACGTCAAGGTCAAATTTGGATTCGAATTTTTCCAGATAAGCCGATTACGAGAAAGCCTGCAGATGTGCGTATGGGTAAGGGTAAAGGTAATCCAGAAGGTTTTGTCGCTCCTGTGACTCCAGGTCGGATTATAATAGAAGCAGAAGGAGTTTCGTATGAAGTTGCTAAAGAGGCTTTGCGTTTAGCCGCTCAAAAGCTTCCTATTACGACTAAATTTATTGTGAGACGTGATTATGATGTTCAAAATCAAAATGCGTAATGGATATGAAAATAGCTGAAATTAGAGAATTATCTACCAAGGATTTAGTTGATAGAGTAGGAGCTGAAATCGTTAATTATAATCAGATGGTTTTGAACCATTCTATTTCTCCTTTAGATAATCCTGTCCAAATAAAATATTTGCGTAGGACTATTGCGCGTATGAAGACAGAGTTACGCCATAGAGAATTAAATAATAAATAATGTGCTCAATGGAAGCAAGAAATTTAAGGAAAGAAAGAACTGGGATTGTGATAAGCAACAAAATGGATAAGACCATAACTGTTGCTACGAAATTTAAAGAAAAGCATCCCATATATGGTAAGTTTGTTAGTAAAACGAAAAAGTACCATGCTCATGATGAAAAGAATGAGTGTAATATTGGTGATGCTGTGCATATTATGGAAACTCGTCCTTTAAGCAAGACTAAAAGGTGGAGATTGGTTGAAATAATTGAAAGGGCTAAATAACTATGATACAGGCAGAATCCAGACTTACAGTGTGTGATAATAGCGGGGCAAAGGAAGCTCTTTGTATCCGTGTTTTGGGAGGAACGGGGCGCCGTTATGCTTCGGTGGGGGATGTGATTGTCGTTTCTGTAAAGAGCGTTATCCCTTCAAGTGATATTAAAAAAGGTGCAGTGTCAAAAGCTTTGATCGTGCGTACAAAAAAGGAGATTCGTCGTTCCGATGGATCTTATATACGTTTTGATGATAATGCTTGTGTATTATTAAATAATGCAGGTGAGATTAGGGGTAGTCGTATTTTTGGCCCAGTAGCTAGGGAACTTCGTGCGACTAATATGAAAGTTGTGTCACTTGCGCCGGAAGTACTTTAATTTTGTAAAAAACTGGAGTAATGAGTAAATTACATATAAGAAAAGGCGATACAGTTTGCGTGAATGCGGGTGAAGATAAAGGCAAGACTGGTCGTGTTCTAAAAGTTCTTGTAAAAGATTCCCGTGCGATTGTTGAAGGCGTTAATATGGTGTCTAAAAGTACAAAGCCAAATGCTAAAAATCCACAAGGTGGAATCGTTAAACAAGAAGCTTCTATTCATGTTTCAAACTTGAGTCTGCTTGATCCTAAGAGTGGTAAAGCAACGCGTATAGGACGAAAAAGTGACTCTAATGGAGTTTTTGTGCGTTATTCTAAAAAATCAGGGGAGGAGATTAAATGAGTAATACTGCTAGTCTTAAGAAAGAATATGCAGAGCGTATTGCACCTGCATTAAAATTACAGTTTCAGTATTCTTCTACAATGCAAGTACCTGTTCTTAAGAAGATTGTTATTAATCAAGGTCTAGGTTTAGCTGTTGCTGATAAGAAGATTATAGAAGTTGCCATAAGTGAAATATCTGCTATTACGGGACAGAAAGCGGTGGCTACTGTTTCTCGTAAGGATATTGCGAATTTTAAATTGCGTAAAAAAATGCCAATAGGGGTTATGGTTACTTTGCGCCGAGAGAGAATGTATGAATTCTTAGAGAAATTAATTCGTGTTGCTCTTCCTCGTATTCGAGACTTCAAGGGTATAGAAAGTAAATTTGATGGAAAAGGAAATTATACACTTGGTATTCAAGAGCAAATAATTTTTCCAGAAATAAATATCGATAGTGTTACTAAAATTCTCGGAATGAATATTACCTTTGTGACTTCTGCGCAAACAGATGAAGAAGGTTATGCTTTATTGAAGGGATTTGGTTTACCGTTTAGAAACACTAAAAAGGATTAGTTGATATGGCAAAAGAATCAATGAAGGCACGTGAAGTTAAGCGTGCGAAGTTAGTAGCAAAATATTCTGAGAGAAGAATTCAGCTGAAAAAAGCTGGTGATTATGAGGCTTTACAAGCCTTGCCAAGGAATGCGTCTCCTGTTCGTTTGCATAATCGTTGTAAGTTAACAGGACGTCCTAAGGGGTATATTCGCCAATTTGGTATTTCTAGAATACAGTTTCGCGAAATGGCTTCTAATGGGCTTATCCCTGGTGTAAAAAAAGCAAGTTGGTAGTTTTAAATATTGTCAGGGTTGGCCTGATTAATTTAAATTTTTATTATATGACAGATCCGTTAGCAGATTATTTGACGAGGTTAAGAAATGCTATTCAAGCGAAGCATCGCGTAGTAGAAGTTCCTGCCTCTAATTTGAAAAAAGAAATTACGAAAATTCTTTTTGAAAAAGGTTATATCCTTAATTATAAATTTGTAGAGGATGGACCTCAGGGCACAATTAAAGTGGCTTTAAAGTATGATCCCATTAATAAAGTAAATGCGATCAAGAAATTGGAGAGAATCTCATCTCCGGGTATGCGTAAATATACTGGTTATAAAGATATGCCACGTGTTATTAATGGTTTGGGTATTGCTATAATATCTACTTCCAAAGGTGTAATGACTAACAAAGAGGCTTCCGATTTGAAAATAGGGGGCGAAGTTCTGTGTTATGTATATTAAATAGGAGAATATAGTAATGTCAAGAATAGGAAAATTACCCATTAATATTCCCAATGAAGTTAGTGTTACTTTAAAGGGAAATGTTGTCATAGTAGAGGGGCCTAAAGGAAAACTTAGCCAATATGTGAACCCTGCTATTAGTGTTGTTTATGAGAATAATCAAATTGTTTTGGAGGAAGATGCAAACGCTATGCTGGATGATCCAAAACAAAAGCATGCTTTTCATGGATTATATCGTTCTTTGATTCACAATATGGTTATAGGTGTTTCTAAAGGTTATAAAAAGGAGCTTGAACTTGTTGGTGTTGGTTATCGTGCATCTAATCAAGGAAATGTTATAGAGTTAGCTTTGGGTTATACACATAATATTTTTATACAGTTGCCTGATGAAGTTAAAGTTGAAACTAAATCTGAAAGAAATAAAAATCCTCTCATTATTTTAGAATCTTGTGATAAGCAATTGTTGGGTCAAGTTTGCTCGAAAATACGTTCTTTCCGTATGCCTGAACCGTATAAAGGAAAAGGTGTAAAATTTGTGGGTGAAGAAATTCGTAGAAAATCAGGTAAATCAGCTGGTGCTAAGTAACTTTCATAAATAAAGATATTATGACGACTAAAATTGAAAGACGAATTAAGATAAAATACAGAGTACGGAATAAGGTTTCTGGCTGTGCGGAACGTCCGCGCATGAGTGTATTTAGAAGTAATAAACAAATATATGTTCAAGTGATTGATGATGTGAAAGGGACAACTTTAGCTGCAGCTTCATCTTTGGGATTGAATGAGACAATGTCTAAAAAAGAGCAGGCTGTAAAGGTTGGTGAGTTAATTGCTAAAAAAGCTCAAGAAGCTGGCATCACCACTGTTGTTTTTGACCGTAATGGTTATTTATATCATGGAAGAGTAAAAGAGATAGCTGATGCTGCTCGTAATGGTGGACTTAAATTTTAATCATTATGGCTATTAATAATAGAGTGAAAATTACAAGTGATGTAGAGCTAAAAGATAGATTAGTTGCTATTAACCGTGTAACTAAAGTCACTAAGGGTGGTAGAACTTTTAGTTTTTCTGCTATTGTTGTGGTAGGAAATGAAGAAGGTATTATTGGCTGGGGACTTGGAAAAGCAGGTGAAGTTACTGCTGCTATTGCTAAAGGTGTTGAATCTGCTAAAAAAAATTTGACGCGTGTCCCGGTCTTAAAGGGAACTATTCCTCACGAACAATCTGCGAAATTTGGTGGTGCAGAGGTTTTCATAAAACCTGCATCTCATGGAACAGGAGTTGTTGCAGGTGGAGCAATGCGTGCAGTACTGGAAAGTGTTGGAATTACAGATGTGCTGGCTAAATCAAAAGGGTCATCTAATCCGCACAATTTAGTGAAGGCTACTATTTTGGCGTTGAGTGAAATACGGGATGCTCGCATGGTTGCTCAAAATAGGGGAATTAATATTGAGAAAGTATTTAGAGGGTAAGGAGGTATTTATGTCAGTTATAAAAATAAAACAAATTAAAAGTAGAATAGGTGCTCCTGCTGTCCAGAAGAGAACTCTTGATGCATTAGGGCTTCGTAAGCTTAATAGAATTGTTGAGCATGAATGTACGCCTTCAATTCTCGGAATGATAGGTAAAGTTAAACACTTGGTTGCTATTGTAAAGTAATAGTTTGTTGAATGTAAAAAAAAAACTATATGAATTTAAGTAATTTGAAACCTGCAGAAGGTTCTACGAAAACAAGAAAAAGGATAGGACGTGGTTCTGGATCTGGTTTAGGAGGAACTTCCACAAGAGGTCATAAAGGGGCTAAATCACGATCTGGATATTCTAAAAAAATAGGTTTTGAAGGTGGGCAAATGCCTCTTCAGCGGCGTGTTCCGAAATTTGGTTTTAAGAATATTAATCGTGTGGAATATAAGGCTATTAATTTGGATGTAATTCAGAAAATGGTGGATGCTAAAAAAATGGAGATGGTTGGCATTAAAGATTTTATTGCTGCAGGCTTTATTTCTTCAAATCAGTTAGTAAAAGTATTAGGTAATGGAACTCTGACTACTAAGTTGGATGTGCAAGCTCATGCATTTTCTAAAAGTGCTATTGCTGCGATCGAAGCTGTTGGTGGAAGTGTGGTAAAACTCTAATTCAATGAGAAAGGCTATTGAAACATTAAAGAATATATGGAAAATTGAGGATTTAAGACAACGAATTCTTATTACCATATTGTTTGTGGCAATTTATCGTTTTGGCTCTTATGTAGTATTACCTGGTATAAGTCCTGCGATGTTAACTCAATTGCATAAACAAACAAGTGAGGGCCTCTTAGCCTTATTAAATATGTTCTCAGGAGGAGCTTTTTCTAATGCTTCTATTTTTGCATTAGGGATTATGCCTTATATCTCAGCCTCTATTGTTATTCAATTGTTAGGAATTGCAGTCCCGTATTTTCAGAAATTGCAACGGGAGGGTGAAAGCGGTAGAAGAAAAATGAATCAGTATACGCGTTATTTGACGATCTTGATATTATTGGTTCAAGCTCCTTCTTATTTACTAAACCTTAAGATGCAAGCGGGCCCTTCTTTAAATGCTTCATTAGATTGGACTCTTTTTATGATTACTTCTACTGTTATATTGGCAGCAGGTAGTATGTTTATCTTATGGTTGGGAGAGAGAATTACTGATAAAGGTATAGGTAATGGTATTTCGTTTATCATCTTAATAGGTATAATTGCTCGTTTACCTAACTCTTTATTTCAAGAATTAGTCTCTAGGATGACTGATAAGACTGGGGGATTAGTTATGTTTCTCGTTGAAATTGTAATTTTATTGTTGGTAATTGCGGCCGCAATCTTATTAGTGCAAGGAACCAGAAAGATACCAGTGCAATATGCTAAAAAAATTGTTGGTAATAAGCAATATGGTGGTGCAAGGCAATATATTCCATTAAAGGTGAATGCTGCAGGTGTAATGCCTATAATTTTTGCTCAGGCTATAATGTTTATTCCTATTACTTTTATAGGCTTTTCTAATGTAAATCATGCGAGTGGTTTTGTACGTGCTTTTACTGATCATACAAGTTTTTGGTATAATATTGTTTTTGCTGTGATGATTATACTTTTTACGTATTTTTATACTGCAATAACGATTAACCCTACACAAATGGCAGAGGATATGAAAAGGAATAATGGTTTTATTCCGGGCATTAAGCCGGGCAAAAAGACAGCTGAATATATTGATGATATTATGTCTCGTATAACTTTACCTGGCTCTTTTTTCTTGGCTTTAGTGGCAATAATGCCTGCGTTTGCGGGTGTCTTTGGAGTAAAAGCGCAATTTGCTCAATTCTTTGGAGGTACTTCACTGCTTATTATCGTTGGTGTGGTTTTGGATACCCTTCAACAAATTGAGAGTCATTTGCTCATGAGACACTACGATGGATTATTGAAATCTGGGCGTATTAAAGGGCGTGTGAGTAGTACAGGCGGGGCGTATTAATCTTTTAAAAAATGATATCTCTAAAAACGGAAGATGAAATAGAATTGTTGCGCGAGAGTAATTTGCTTGTAGGAAAGACTTTGGGGGAGCTTGCTAAGTGGATTAAGCCAGGAATTACGACAAAGGCTTTGGATAAAATTGCCGAAGAGTTTATTAGAGATCACGGTGCAGTTCCTACTTTTAAAGGATTCCCCAATCAATATGGAACTCCATTTCCTACATCAATCTGTACTTCTATTAATGAACAGGTTGTGCATGGAATTCCTAATAATCTTTTGTTGAAAGAGGGAGATATTGTTTCAGTGGATTGTGGTACATATATAAATGGTTTTTGTGGAGATTCTGCATATACTTTTTGTGTAGGTGAAGTGCGTGATGAAGTGCGCAATCTATTGAAAACGACTAAAGAGGCTTTATATATTGGTATACAAAGTGCTGTTATAGGGAAACGAATAGGTGATATTGGACATGCTATTCAACAATATTGTGAATCTAAATTATACGGAGTTGTCCGTGAATTTGTGGGTCATGGGATTGGAAAAGAGATGCATGAAGAGCCTCAAGTTCCTAATTATGGCAAGTGTGGTGAGGGTGTTTTATTAAAAAATGGGCTTTGTATTGCTATAGAGCCAATGATTACTCAGGGAGCTCGTCAGGTGGTAATGGAGCGTGATGGTTGGGCGGTACGAACCAAAGATGGAAGTAATGCTGCTCATTTTGAACATTCGATTGCTATTAAAGCAGGCAAAGCCGATATTTTGTCGTCTTTTAAGTTTATAGAAGAAGTTTTAGGAGATAATGCAATTTAAAAATTAGTATGGCTAAGCAATCTGCAATAGAACAAGATGGAGTTATTATTGAGGCATTGTCTAACGCAATGTTTCATGTTGAATTGGAAAATGGACATGAAATTACTGCACATATTTCTGGTAAAATGAGAATGCATTATATTAAGATTTTGCCGGGAGATAAAGTGAGAGTTGAAATGTCTCCTTATGATTTATCTAAGGGAAGAATTGTGTTTAGATATAAATAATATAAAATATGAAAGTAAGAGCATCTTTAAAAAAACGTACGCCAGAATGTAAGATCGTAAGACGTAATGGGCGGTTATATGTTATTAATAAAAAAAATCCTAAGTATAAACAGCGTCAGGGATAATAATTATTATTCAAGAAAGAAAATAAGTTAGTATATGGCTATAAGAATAGTTGGTGTTGATTTGCCTCAGAATAAACGAGGAGAAATAGCGTTGACCTATATTTATGGAATAGGTCGTAATAGTTCAGCTATAATTTTGAATAAGGCTGGCGTAGATAAAGATCTAAAAGTGAAAGATTGGACAGATGATCAAGTTGCGAAAATTCGTGAGGTCATTGGTGCTGGTTACAAGGTGGAGGGCGATCTTCGTTCTGAAGTTCAGTTAAATATCAAGCGCTTGATGGATATCGGTTGCTACCGTGGGGTACGTCATCGTATTGGGCTTCCAGTCAGGGGACAAAGTACAAAGAATAATGCTCGTACTCGTAAGGGCAGAAAGAAAACCGTTGCTAATAAGAAAAAAGCTACTAAATAATAATTGTTGATATGGCAAAAAAAACAGTTGCAGCAAAAAAGAGAAACGTGAAAGTTGATGCTAATGGACAATTGCATGTTCATTCTTCTTTCAATAATATAATTGTTTCTCTTGCTAATAATGAGGGACAGATTATATCATGGTCATCTGCAGGGAAGATGGGCTTTAGAGGTTCTAAGAAGAATACTCCTTATGCTGCTCAGATGGCTGCTCAAGATTGTGCTAAGATAGCTTATGATCTTGGTTTGAGAAAGGTGAAAGCTTATGTGAAAGGACCAGGCAATGGGAGAGAGTCTGCCATTAGAACAATTCATGGTGCAGGTATTGAGGTTACAGAGATTGTAGATGTCACTCCACTTCCTCATAATGGTTGTCGTCCTCCAAAAAGGCGTAGAGTTTAAGATTTACCTAAAAATGATCTTGATTTGCTTCTTAAATCATCTGTCTTTACTGTGGTGATGACCGCAACAAATTGAGTTCATAATAAAATAATTAAATATAAAAAAGAGATGGCAAGATATACTGGACCAAAATCAAAAATAGCTCGTAAATTCGGGGAGGGAATTTTCGGAGCAGATAAAGTATTGTCTAAGAAAAATTATCCTCCTGGACAACACGGGAATTCAAGGAAGAGAAAGACTTCTGAGTATGGTGTCCAACTTCGTGAAAAGCAAAAGGCTAAATATATTTATGGAGTATTAGAAAAACAGTTCCGTAATTTATTTGTGAAGGCAGCAAGTGAGAAAGGTATTACTGGCGAAATTCTTCTTCAATTGCTTGAAGGGCGTCTTGATAATGTTGTATATCGTTTAGGTATTGCTCCTACTCGTGCAGCTGCGCGTCAGTTAGTGAATCATAGGCATATTACAGTTGATGGTGAAATTGTAAATATAGCTTCTTATGCGGTTAAGCCTGGACAGTTGGTTGCTGTTCGTGAGAAATCTAAATCATTAGAAGTTGTTGTTAACTCATTGGCTGGCTTTAATCATAGTAAATACCCTTGGTTGGAATGGGATGATGTTTCAAAGGTTGGAAAATTGCTACATATACCTGAGAGAGCAGATATTCCTGAAAACATTAAAGAGCATTTAATCGTAGAATTATATTCTAAATAATAATTAATTTCATGGCGATATTAGCATTTCAAAAACCTGATAAAGTATTAATGTTGGAAGCGGATTCTAAATTCGGGAAATTTGAATTTCGTCCTTTGGAACCCGGTTTTGGTATTACCGTAGGTAATGCACTGCGCCGCATCTTGCTTTCTTCATTGGAAGGTTTTGCTATCACAACTATTAAGATAGAGGGTGTTGAGCATGAGTTTTCCAGTGTTCCAGGAGTTAAAGAAGATGTAACTAACATTATCTTGAATCTGAAACAGGTGAGATTCAAGCAAGTAGTTGAAGAGTTTGAAAGTGAAAAAGTAAGCATTACTATTGAAAATTCGAGTGAGTTTAAAGCAGGCGATATAGGGAAGTATCTAACTGGATTTGAAGTGTTAAATCCTGAATTGATTATTTGTCATTTAGATTCTAAAGCAACTCTGCAAATTGATATAACAATTAATAAGGGGAGAGGATATGTTCCTGCTGATGAGAATCGTGAGTATTGTACAGATGTAAATGTAATACCTATTGATTCTATTTATACTCCTATACGTAATGTCAAGTATGTAATAGAGCCATTTCGTGTTGAGCAGAAAACGGACTATGATAAGTTGCTACTTGAAATTACAACTGATGGTTCTATTCATCCAAAGGAAGCTTTAAAAGAAGCCGCAAAAATTCTAATATATCATTTTATGCTTTTTTCTGATGAAAAAATCACATTAGAAACTAATGATGTTGATGGTAATGAAGAATTTGATGAAGAGGTTTTGCATATGCGTCAGTTATTAAAGACTAAACTTGTTGATATGGATTTATCGGTACGTGCTCTTAATTGTTTAAAAGCAGCTGATGTAGAGACGTTAGGAGACTTAGTTCAATTCAATAAAACGGATTTGTTAAAGTTTAGGAACTTTGGAAAGAAATCGCTTACCGAGCTTGATGATTTGCTGGAAAGTCTGAATCTTTCGTTTGGAACTGATATTTCTAAATATAAATTAGATAAAGAATAAAAATGAGACATAATAAAAAATTCAACCACTTGGGTCGTACTGCTTCTCATAGGAATGCTATGTTGTCTAATATGGCATGTTCTTTGATCAAGCACAAAAGAATCACTACGACTGTTGCAAAAGCTAAGGCTTTAAAAAAGTTTGTTGAGCCTTTAATTACAAAGTCAAAGAATGATACAACAAACTCTCGTCGTGTTGTATTTAGTAATCTACAGGATAAATTTGTTGTAACAGAATTATTTAAAGAAATTTCTGTAAAGATTGCAGATCGTCCTGGAGGTTATACTCGTATTATTAAGACGGGTAATCGCTTGGGAGATAATGCGGAGATGTGCTTTATTGAGTTAGTTGATTATAATGAGAATATGGCTAAGGAAAAAGTAGTCAAGAAATCTACAAGAACTCGCCGCTCTAAGAAAGTTGTGGCTGCACAGGATGAAGCCCCTGTTGCAGTGGGTGCTGCTGATACTATTGCTGAATTGGCTGAAGAAACGAAGCCTGAATCAACAGGCGAAACTGTGGAATAAAGCTATAGGCTCGATTTATTAAAATTGTGTCTATGTGAGAAATAAATGAATCTATATTTAATGGCTACCTTTTTGAGGTGGCCATTATTTTGTTCGCCCAGCATGTGCATATTCTAAAGGGTGCAAGTCCCCAACACAGCCTAATAGCGGCAAGCGTATAGTCAAAGACAAGGGTGTCTATTGTGAAATGTAATCTGAAGGGAGTCGGCGGCAAACATCTGGCCTGACGTACAGAAACTTGAGTAACCATCCACATCTCCGCCTTGAGTAATGCAAGTGATATTTTATTTTTGTTCCCTGAACATAAAAATAAAAATCATGGGAACAATAAACAAAGTAGATTATGCAGCCGCTTATCGTCAGTTTGCCACTTATGGCAATGGTCGTTCACTAAAGCAATTTTGTACGGATGAAGATTTTGATTACAGCCGTCTTCGGCGTTATGCCACTAAAAGCTTTTGAAATCAACAAATGAATCAACCCAACTCTCGATTGCAATCAGAATCATTGATTCCTTTGAAAGTGGATTCCCGGGAAAGCATATCGGAAGAAAAAGTAAAATCTCCCTCGATGAAGGAATCCATACTGATAAGTGACATAAACGTTCATTTATCCAACGGTCTGGAGTTACGTCTTCACGAAGGAAAAATGGATGCCTTGTTGGACGTTTTACATAAAATATTAGCTTGATAATGATATCCTATACCACCGAACAGCATTATTACCTTTATGGGTCCCCGGCTGATATGCGTAAAGATATTGATGGACTTTGCGGGTTGATCCGCAATGCCATGAGAAAAGATCCGATGATTCAGGATCAGGTTTATGTGTTTTTATCGAAAGACCTGAGAAAGATGAAGTTGCTTTATCGCGGTTTCCATCGCTTCGAGCTGACTAAAATCCGATTGGACGATGATAAGTTTTTCCTGCCCGTAGTGGATTCTGATCGTAAATATGGAAAAATAAGCTGGAGCGACTTCGTTCTCCTGACAGAGGGCGTAGCAAAGCGTAATATCCGCATGGAATATCTTGATGATCAAGATGTATGTAATTGATAATCAGATAAATAAGTTGTAATATTAGTTGTTTATGTCAGCAGAAAACCGTAACTTTACCTCTATGAATACTGAGGTACAACTGCAATTGTCCAATATCCGCATAGCCCAATTATTAGATGAGCTATCGGAACTCAGGAAGCATTCGGGTGCTTCCCGTGAGGTTGAATTGCGTGAGCAGTATTCCCGTGAGCGTGAAAGTGATCGTGCCTTCTATCGTGATCAGTTGGCTTGTATGGAAGAGCGGCATAAACAGGAACTTGAAGCACTAAAAGAGAGTTATCAGGAACATGCTGAAGAACTGAAAAGGAACTATAAAGAATCCAATGCTCAACTGAAGAGACAACTGCAAAGTATGAGCGCACAGATCTCCACCCTTCAGAACAGCCTAAATGCAAGTTCGCTATCGGAAGCGGAATTAAAAGCTCTGGATCGTTTTCATCGTAGTCAGCGCTTTAAACGGAGTTCCGAACAGACAAGGTTACTGAAAAACAAGAAAGAAGTTTCCCGTTCGCAAGAAAAGGATGATTTTGATGGCGACGGTTTATCTCAATCCGCCTAGGATGCGCCGGCTCAACATCATTCCTCACCCGTGAAAAACAAGAGTGGGAAAGGAACAAATACCCGTGTGGACTATGACAAGAATAAGCCCTATACATCCAATCCGCTTTTTCATAAATTGGGTGAATACTTCACCATGCCTTTGGGTGGCAAGTATGTGATGCGGGGCGGAGCGATTGATACCTGGTGGTATCGTGTGCTTAAACGCATCCCGGAGCATTATGAAGAGCATTTCTATGAGGTGGCCCGGGTTCGTTTAGCTAATGGTGAATATTTCAATACCAAAAGTAGACGGTTGATACCGGGATGTTCTTTTGATCGTGAACTAGTGACCTTTGTTCTAACGGAACATTTCTGTTATAACACGCCTTATCTGCAAATCGTTACCATGCTGAAAGACCGTGCATTGGAGATTAGCGATTCTACACTGGGAAATATCGTCCATAAGATAATCGCTTACTTCCGTGGTGAGATGGCAGAAAGCTGGGAGAAAGAAATTCAGAAAGCTGATTACTGGATGATGGATGAAACGCCCGGGATGGTAGGTTGCATAAAGGGAGGAACGAAGTCCTATCTTAACCGCTACTTCTGGGGAATCAAGGCAAAAGCCATGAAATTAGTCTGGTTTCTTTATGAAAACGGGAGTCGCGGATTAAAAGCCATTAAACCGTATTTAGATCAATTCATCGGCTTTTTTACCACGGACGGATATGTAGTCTATAAGGTTTATGAAAAAGAGGATCATCCCCTTCAAACACGGAGTGCCTGTCTTACCCATATCCGAAGATATTTTGTGGACGCTTTGGAAGAACACAGGGAACGGGCGCTGATTGAAACGGTCAATGGCGAGTTGAAGAATATTGCACAGATTGAACATTCCAGACATCGTTCTTTCAATAATTTCATAGCTAATGCGCTATCGGCTATTGCCGCATATTGCTTCTTTGAAAAGAAGCCCGCTATTGAGGTGAATTTCATCAATGACAGGCAGCTTACAATATTCTAAATTTTTATATCGAACTCCTTTAGATTTGCACATTCTTAGCTGCTTAGTATTAATCTTGCCTTTGCAGTTAAAACAAGTTAACCAGGGAATATGGTGAACTATGTCGAACTCCGAGTTTCATATGCTCATAACGTGGATTAGTCCGTATTCCCTTTTCGATTGAACAGATCCAATTAGAATTTTAAGCTTACGACTTATTAAAGGATATAGCTTGTTCAACTCCTTGGTTAACTCTCAAAAGTAAGACAAAAATATGGAAAAGAAATGGTTTGTAGGCATTGACGTGTCTAAAAATACAATTGACGTGGTTTATTATGATAAGAAGAAGCAAAAGGTCGATGAAGAAGTACACCGCCTTTTTCTAACGGACAGGAAGGTTTCTCTTTGATGAGGAAATGGTTTAAAGAGCATGGCATGAAGAAAAATGAATTAGTCGTTGGGCTTGAGAACACTGGAATCTATAGCTTCGATTTATGTCTTTACTTGGAAGCGGCAGGAATAGACTACTGCCGCTTCAATCCTCTCCACTTGAAGCGTTCATTCGGATTGACACGTGGAAAGAATGACAAGGTAGATACCTGACGTATTGCCTATTATTGCTATCTTCATCGGGAGGAATTGAACTACAGTAAAATGTCAGGAAAAGCCATTATACGTTTGCAGGAACTGTCCTCCGAACGTAAAAGGCATGTAAAACATATTGCTGAATATAAGGCTTACCTGACAGACCGGAAACAGTGAATGCCGGATAGTGTCAAAGAACGAACCATAAAGGCATTGGAATACAAATAATCACTCTCTGACGAAATAGAGAAGGAAATGGAAGAATTGATAGAAAGTGATTCCGCATTAAAGAAAAACTATGACTTGTTGCTTTCCATAAAAGGTATAGGTACAGTCAATTCCATTGCCGTAATCATACATACCAATAACTTCGAAGTTTTTGAAAATTCGAGGAAATATGCTTGTTACGTGGGCATTGCTCCATTTGAGAGCTCCTCCTGAACTTCAATCAAGGGAAAACCGCACGTTTGCTCCACAGGGGTGAGAATGTTAAAGTCAGACTTGTCAATGGCTGCCAGAAATGCGAGAATCCATGACCCGGAAATTAAAGAGTATTTTGAAAGGAAAACGGCACAGGGAAAGCAGTTCGGGATTGTGATGAATGCCATCAAATACAAGTTGGTACAAAGAATGTTTGCCGTAGTAAAAAGAGGAACTCCATTTGTACAGCTTAGGACATATTAAAACAGAAATGGCAATGAATTAATTGTATAATTATTAACAATAAAAACTTGAGAGGAAGCTTGCATAAGTCTTAGAATTCACGTTAACTTAGGTGGAAACCGACAATCTTATGAATTAATCTCCATCTTTGAAAGAATTCTATTACAGCGTTAGAATTTTTCTCGTAAAATTTATTCCACTCATGAGTTGGAGGTGTATTGTATCTGTAAAGGGAAGGAGAGTATAAAAAATACGGGTTTGGCGACAAAACTTCCATTATGGTTCAATCACAGGCGCTATTCTAGGTACTTCTTCTTTTCACAAGGCATGTCATTGAGACGAGTTTGGAGCAGGTATGCCGGTTCACCGAAAACGGCATCACGAGATTAGCTGGAGATAGAGGTCATGACGGGAAGAAATAAACGGAATATAACTACTGATTTCTGATGTTTTAAAGGTTTAATATCGTATTATTAAATGTAAGAGGAAGCATGAACTGCACCTTGCAAATGTGCAGGGATAGAATTAACAACTTGGTATTTGAAGACAGATTATCAATTTAAACATAACTTTTATGAAGGAGTTTTCGGAGATGTCATAAACGTTATGCTGATGGTTGTTGTATGTAACCTTAAAAGAGTAATAGAGATTCTTTGACTATTTGCTAGAGAAATCAGCGGAACACTGATGGATAAAAATGTTTTCTGGGGGGAGGTTATTTAAGAACTTTATTTTTTATTGAAATATTTGCGCTATATTAATAAATTAATGTAACTTTCGCACATATAACTAAAGCTCAGGAGGATAATTCTAATATGAAGAGGTGGTGGTCATTTGTAGGATTGCTCTTTTTGTTTGTGGGGCAATGTGTTGCACAGCAAGTGCTATATGCAACGCTAAAGGATTTAGTAGCTGGGCGTGGGGATACGCTTACAACTCTGAAGGTGGAAAAGCGTTCAAAGAATCAGATTTGTTTGTTAGGAGGTGCAGATTATCGTATAACTGTAGAGAATAATTCAGGATTATCACGATATCTGAGATCTCGTTGTTATGCCGTTAAAGTTGACACTGCATTATACGTCAATTGTAAGAAAATGAAATATAAGCATTTTCGTTTTGGAAAATGGTATGCGCCAGCTATTTGGGTTGCAGGAAAAATTTATTTTTGTGCACAACCTATAGGCTCGGTTGCAGGGAGTTGTGTTACTCCTACTGATGCTGCTAAATTGGGAGGAGAGGTTGGCACGGCTATTGCTTCTTCAGGCTTAGTGAATATACGAGTCTTTTACGAACTGAATCTTGTGACAGGGAAAGCTGAGTTTGTTGGAAAGGAAAAGATGTTATCTTTGCTTAACGATTTTCCAGATTTGCAAGATGCTTTCTTAAAAGAGAGTAGTGAGATGGCAGATGTTGTAGGTAAGTATTTAATGCAGATCAAAAAAAGGAGAAAATAAGAGATTCGAAGTTTTCTCTATGAATTATATTGAAGGTAGGTAAATGTTAGTCTATTAGGAGCGCAAGGAAATATTTTGGTCATATTGGGGGGCAAATACATTCTTGCTCTATTGTTTACTCGAGCGCTTACTATGAATAATTTGAGAGAGTCATAGATTATGAGGAAGGATGCTGTTGAAAGAAGTGGCTGTAGTTCTTGCCGAGCAAAATTGCATGATCGTATTATAGATACAGCTTTGAATTTTTTTGTTACTTACGGGATTAAACGTATAACAATGGATGAAATTGCTGCTGCGTTGGGTATTTCCAAGCGTACTTTATATGAGATTTTTGCAGATAAGGAAGCTCTATTAATGGAATGTGTCATGAAAGTACATCTGGAAGCAGATAAGTATTTGAAAGGTGTATATGATAATGCTTCTAATGTTCTGGAAGTTCTGTTGAAATTATATCTTCGAAATATAGAGCAGTTTCATCAAGTTAATAAGATCTTTTTTAATGATATTAAAAAATACCCCAAGGTTTATGATGTTCTAATGAGGCGGTATAACCGTGATTCCAATAGTGCTTTTAAGTTTTTTAAAGATGGGGTAAGGCAGGGATTTTTTCGTGATGATGTTAATTTTTCCATTGTTAATTTATTGGTACATGAGCAACTTAATCTATTAATGAATACTGATGTGTGTAAAGAGTATTCTTTTATGGAGGTTTATGAAGCAATAATGTTCACCTATTTACGTGGCATTTCTACGGAGAAAGGGGCGCAAGAATTAGAGAAATTCATTCTAGAGTATCGTAAAAAATATCCTTTGAATAAAGTAACTAGTGAGATTGATTAGTTGTTATTCTGAAAAAGCTAAAGATCAGAAGGGTGAATCTTATAAATAAAGAAGGTTTTCCTTTTTTTTGTGACTTTTCCTTTATCTTTGCAGGTCTTTAAATAGTGATATGGGAAAGAATTGCTTGAGGTATACTTGTATATGGTCTTTTATTGTATTGTTGGGACTGTTACTAATGTTTTTTTTGCCAAATTTGAAAGTAGGAAAGTGTGTGATGCGTAGAGTTGATCTGTTGAGTGATTTGCGCCTTTACACAGATACTGCTAGCATAGTTGATAGTAATTTGCTATCTTTACCCTTATTGCCAAAGCCTATTTTTGTGGATAGTTGTCCTAAAGGGATGACTTGTATTCAAGATTATAGCGATTCTACACTGCGAGGAATGAACTCGTTTTATAAAGCTCTTGACACACTTGCTATTCGTCCTCGTTTGGTGCGGGTTGCTGTTTTTGGAGATTCATTTATTGAAGCCGATATTCTTACTGCAGATTTAAGAGAAATGTTGCAAAACAGGTATGGAGGTTGTGGGGTTGGCTATGTAACTATTACTTCTATGACGAACGGATATCGTCCTACTGTATATCAACACTTTGGTGGTTGGCGAAGTTATTCTCCTATGGATCCTACAGGTTTTAATCGTGCAAAGCAGGGGCTTTCATGTCATTATTTTCTTCCTCGTGGTAAGGCGTATGTTGAGTTGAAAGGGACAACTAAATATGCCACTCATTTAGATACATGTAATCAAGCTTCCATGTTCTTTTATACTAAAGGTGGCGTCACTATGACAGTTGGTATAAATGGGAACTCTCCTGAAACTTCGACCTTTTTATCGGCTAATAGTTTACAAATGATGAAGGTGCAAGGTCGTATAGGATCTGTTCGGTGGGAAGTGCAAAAGGCTGATTCTACTATATTTTATGGATTGGCTATGGATGGGGATCGAGGTGTCTCTGTTGACAACTTTTCTTTGCGTGGGAGTTCAGGTGTGCAGCTTCATGCCATTCCGATGCAAACGATGAAAGGTTTTAATAAGCTACGGCCTTATGATTTAATCATTTTACAGTATGGTTTGAATATAGCAACAGAACATGGATGGAACTATGAAATATATCGCCAAAAGATGCATGAGGTTATTTGCCATATAAAAGAAGCCTTTCCGCAAGCGGGTATTTTGCTTTTGGGGGTTGGAGATCGTGATCATAAAACGGAAAATGGAGATTTTCGTACAATGCCCAGTGTTAAGAATTTAATTCCTTATCAGCAGCTCATAGCAGCGGATAATGCTATTGCTTATTGGAGTATGTTTGAGGCAATGGGGGGGGAAGGTAGTATGGCAAAACTGGTGCAAGCTAAGCCTCCTTTGGCAAATTATGATTATACTCACCTTAACTTTCGAGGTGGTAAATATATGGCAGGCCTACTTTATAAGGCTTTGATATATGGGAAAGAACAATATGACAGACAGCGCTCTCTTGAAACGAAATAAGCCTAAGACAGTATTATGTGGAATATAGGGGATTGTATCAGAACATTGGATTTGGATCATTTTTGCAGTATATTTACTTATGATCCGCACTCTCCAATGATATTTAGTAGTGGACTGTTTTTATGGTTGTTTGCAGCGTTTTCTTTTATTTATGTGCTGCTGCGGAATCGTTTAACGGCGAGGCTATTATTTGTTGTTTTATTTTCTTATTATTTTTATTATAAGAGTAGTGGCACTTATTTCTTTTTGCTTGCCATAGTTACGGTTTCTGATTTCTTCATAGCACGCTTTATGCAAAGGACTGAGGAGTCTTGGAAGCGTAAGCTATGGGTTGTATTGAGTCTTTGTATCAATTTGGGATTGCTGTCTTATTTTAAATACACCAATTTCTTTGTGGATATTTTCTCTGCTTTGGCAGGTGGTGCGTCTCATCATTACGAGATCTTTCTTCCTGTTGGTATCTCTTTTTTTACGTTTCAATCTTTAAGTTATACTCTCGATGTATATCGTAAAGAGATTGTTCCACTAACAAATTTGTTGGATTATGCTTTTTATGTTTCCTTTTTCCCGCAATTAGTCGCAGGGCCTATTGTGCGCGCTCGTGATTTTATTCCCCAAATTCGTCGTCCTTTGTTTGTATCACAGGAAATGTTTGGGCAAGGTGTTTTTTTGATTATGAGCGGACTTTTTAAGAAAGCAATTATATCAGATTATATCAGTGTTAATTTTGTGGAGCGCATCTTTGATAATCCTTCTCTCTATTCAGGGGTGGAGAATCTGATGGGAATTTACGGTTATGCTTTGCAGATTTATTGTGACTTCTCTGGGTACAGCGATATGGCTATTGGCATAGCTTTGCTTCTTGGTTTTCATTTTAATCAGAATTTTAATTCTCCGTACAAGTCTGCTTCCATTACTGAGTTTTGGCGGAGGTGGCATATTTCTTTATCTACTTGGTTGCGTGACTACCTTTATATCTCTTTGGGGGGGAATCGTAAGGGAAAAATTAGGCAATATGTCAATTTAATCATCACCATGTTTTTGGGTGGATTGTGGCATGGTGCTTCGTGGAATTTTGTACTTTGGGGAGTATTGCACGGTGTTGCTCTGGCTGCTCATAAGTTCTGGATGGGAATTACGGGGAGAAAGAAAGGGGAACAGAGTCATGGTATCCGCCGTTTTCTTGGTATTTTAATTACTTTCCATTTTGTTTGTTTCTGTTGGGTCTTCTTTAGGAATGTTGATTTTGCTACTTCAATATCCATGTTGAGCCAGGTGTTTACCGATTTTCATTTAGAGCTTTTCCCTCAATTGATTGTAGGGTATTGGCAGGTATTCGCTTTTATGGCTTTAGGATTCATTTTGCATTATGCGCCTGAGCGGTGGGAATATTTTGCCGGCAATGCCATAATTCGTCTTCCGCTTATAGGTAAGGCTTTATTCATGATTGCTTTGATCTATTGGGTCATTCAAATAAAAAGTGCAGATATTCAACCTTTTATTTATTTTCAATTCTAAGGCTTATTCGTAGTTTGTAGAGACATCAAATTTCGGCTTTATGGGAACTTTATAGGGAAGCACAAGTCAATACAGGAAAAAGAGAGTATGTGTAGTTTCTTAAAAGCAAAATAGAGGTGAAAGAATTAAAGAGAAATACGCTCCTTATGCAGCAGAAGATCGAATGTCTTTAACCAGTAGGGGTACCGCAAAGGAATGCTACATGCGGAAGACGGTGTCTTGGTTTGTATATGAAAAGGTTTAAGTACATGGAAGAATTTTATACTCATAAATTCTTCCATGTATCTGTGGGCAACGGACAGTGATAGTAGTTCAAGCATTCATTTAGGTTAATCATCTGTATCATTATTGTGTCGGTACGTTTGCCGGGACAGGAATTATTTCTGTTCATGTCTTTGTTAGTAGATCGTTTATTTTTACTATATCAGTTTTTCTTTTTTGAAAACAGGGGAGAAATAATATATACCCCTTCAGAATATGCTCTGGGAGGGGTAGGCAAAGGTAGGGACTGAGGTAGGCAAAGATAGGAACTAAGGCAGGCAAAGGTAGGAACTGAGGTGGGGTGAGGTAACGACTGATTTATTTTCCTTTTGGAGCAAGGTATTAAAGAATTGCAATAGATATTATATTTGTATACTATTTTGGATTAAATGTGTTTTTTTCTGAGAATGATGTCCTATGGATTTAATGAATAATATTTTTTACGCAGATATATCATCTAATTAAAAGAAGTGATGAAGTGGCATTCATTATACTTTTGCTTTATTCATTCACATTACAAGATCATAAAATAAGAGGCGTAATAAGAGTTGTTACAAAAATAGAAGCCTTCATTGAGATTGATTATCATAGCTTTATGTTACGAAGGTAGTAAAAATAGCATTAAGAACTTATGGCTTGTGTAATTTGATATTCAGATACTCGTTTTTAGCTATATTCATTAAAGGATTTGCGACTGTATATCTACTTTTCTGTTGAAAACGTTATCTTTGCGATCAATAAAATCTATCATCACCTATGTTACTTAAAGAAATTATGGCTGCAATTTTTGTAATCTCTTCTTGTGCCGGTTATGCACAAGATGGCTCGTTTAACATTATACCTGAACCGGTGAAAGTCCTAGCCGATAACACGGGAACGTATCAAATCCATCGGGGGACAATGATACGGACAATAGATGTTAGTTCGGAATTTTCTGCAGAATATTTTGCTGATTACATGGAGCAATATCTGGGTATGTCGCTTTCGGTAGAGAAACCAGCTAAGGATAGGAAAGGCAGAAAGCATCGGCACTCTCTGGGAAAAGAAACATTTTCCGGTATCACTCTTGTTAATTTAAAAAACGGTGGGACTCCCGGGGGATACCAGTTGGAGGTCACTGCAAATGGAGTTCAGATTGAAGGGAACGATGAAGCCGGAGTGTTTTATGGTATACAGACCTTGATTCAACTATTGCCGACACGAGCTGGGGTATTACCCATTCTTCCTTCGGTGCAGATCACTGATTATCCGCGTTTTGCATACCGTGGCATGCATCTTGATGTGGTGCGCCACTTTTTCCCGGTAGCCTTTATCAAGAAGTATCTTGATTATATGGCTCTACATAAACTAAACTATTTTCATTGGCATTTGACGGATGATCAGGCTTGGCGCGTCGAAATGAAGTGCCGTCCCGAATTGACGGAAAAGGGAGCCGAACGTGAGGGCGAGATTTTTGGTCTCTATCCTGGTACTTATCAGCCCTTGCCTTATGGAGGTTATTATACGCATGAGGATGTGCGCGAGATTGTCCGCTATGCTGCTGAGCGGCATATCACAGTTATTCCGGAAATTGATATTCCCGGGCATTGTATGGCTGTACTTGCTACTTATCCGCAGTTCAGCACTACACCTGACGAACCAAAGAGGTGTGCACAGACATGGGGCATTTTTAATAAATTCAATAATGTATTGGCACCCACACCCGAAGTCTTTTGTTTCTTGAAAGATGTTTTTTCCGAACTGTGCGATCTTTTTCCCGGACCATATATCCATGTTGGTGGTGACGAGTGTGCCAAGCGTTGGTGGCAGGATTCTCCGGAAACACAGCAATTTATGCGGGAACACAATCTGAAAGATGAGAATGCACTACAGAGTTACTTTATTCACTACGTGCAGAAAGTGGTTAATGAAAAGGGAAAGACGCTGATTGGCTGGGATGAAATTCTTCAGGGAGGCATTTCCAAAGATTGTGTGGTGATGAACTGGCGTCGTCCGGAGTCGGGAATGAAAGCTTTGAAAACCAAGCATCGTGTCATCTTTACTTGCTTGAAATGGTTTTACTTTAATATAAAGGAAAGCCGCACCGAACCTGAAATAGGGCCGAAAGGGCCGTTGCCTTTAGAGCAGGTATACGACTTTCAGCTTGTGCCCGATTCATTGAGTGCAGATGAGAGCTCCTTGATTTTAGGCGCACAAGGATGTCTTTGGACGGAATATATACCTACTACCTGGAAAGCGGAGTTTGCAGTCTTTCCACGTATTTCGGCTTTGGCAGAAAATGTTTGGTCACCGGTTGAGAAGAAGGACTGGGATCATTTTGCGCATAAGATGTTAACTCAGTTTGAGCGTTATGACTTGTGGGGAATCCGTTACTCTGAGGCTTTCTTCCGTACTCAGGACTTGGAACGGAAAAGATGATAAAGTTTTTATGCGTTCAATATATAATAGGATATCTTTTTAGAATTTAATATGCTTCTTACAAATGAGCCAAACCGGTGAAATGAGCGAGTTTGACTTGTTTGCGTAAAGTTACTGCATTGTACAAGTGTAAAAGAGGACCATTCTGTACTCCACATTAGTGGAACAAGAATGGTCCTCTTTGTTGTTGTTTTAAGTTATATGTTTATTTGACGTCTTTTTCTCTGATTTCCACGCGGCGGATTTTACCACTAATGGTTTTGGGTAATTCGTCTACAAATTCAATGACGCGTGGATATTTATAGGGAGCGGTCACTTTCTTAACGTGATTTTGCAACTCTTTCTTCAATTCATCTCCTGCGCGTTCTTTATATGCTTTTGATAGAACAATAGTGGCTTTTACAACTTGTCCTCGTATTTCATCGGGTACGCCGGTAATAGCACATTCCACAACAGCAGGATGCGTCATAAGTGCACTTTCCACTTCGAATGGCCCGATACGGTAACCCGAACTTTTGATTACATCATCCGCCCGGCCTACAAACCAATAATAACCATCCTCATCTCTCCAGGCTACATCTCCTGTATAGTAAATGCCATCGTGCCAGGCTTCACGGGTAAGGGTGGCGTCACGATAATACTCTTTGAAAAGTCCCAGTGGTTTACCTTTATCCGTGCGAATCACAATTTGTCCTTGTTCGCCGGCTTCTACCGAACGTCCATCATTGTCTATCAAATCAACGTCATACTGCGGATTCGGCAAGCCCATGCTCCCTGGTTTGGGTTCCATCCATGGCATTGTGGCGATGGTCAATGTGGTTTCGGTCTGTCCGAACCCTTCCATCAGTTTAATGCCTGTCAGCTTTTTAAAGGTTTCAAAGACAGCAGGATTCAGGGCTTCGCCTGCAATGGTGCAATATTCCAGTGAGGAAAGGTCGTATTTCGTCAGATCTTCATGAATTAAAAAACGAAAGATAGTAGGTGGAGCACACAAAGAAGTAACGTGATAATCTTGTATTTTTGTCAGAATGTCACCCGGAGTGAACTTTTCATGATCGTACACAAAGATATTGGCTCCGGCGATCCATTGTCCGTATAACTTGCCCCATACTGCTTTTCCCCAACCAGTATCGGCAATGGTGAGATGCAGGCTGTTTGGTTTCAGATTATGCCAGATGTATCCGGTGACAATGTGACCAAGCGGATAGGTGAAATCGTGTGCTACCATTTTAGGGTTGCCAGTGGTTCCACTGGTGAAATACATCAGAGAAATATCGTCGTTTGTATTCGGATGTTCCGGTTTAATGAAAGGAGCAGCTTCCGCTATTCCTTTATGGAAATCGTCAAAGCCCTCTGGAATTTCCGGACCTACACAAATCAGTTTTTTTACCGATGGAGAATCCGGCATGGCAGCTGTGATGTGGTCGGTGATAACTTTTTCTCCGGCAGCTATGATCACCTTGATGTCGGCAGCTTTACAGCGGTAGACTATGTCTTTCTTGGTCAATAAATGGGTCGCAGGGATTACCGTTGCACCTATTTTATGCAGTGCTATGATGCTGAACCAGAATTCGTAACGACGTTTTAGAATAAGCATTACCATGTCACCATGTTCTATACCCAGACTTTGAAAATAGGAAGCCGTTTGATCGGTATAATGTTTAATCTCCGCAAAGGAGAATTGACGGTGATCACCTTTGTCATTGGTCCATAACAGAGCTGGTTTGTCGGGTGCTTCTGCTGCCCAGGCATCTACTACGTCGTATCCGAAATTGAAATTTTCCGGTACGTTAATCTTTAAGTTTTTAATGAAATCCTCTTGTGAAGTGAAAGAGGTTTGTGATAAGAATTTTTCTACCATGATTATTTAGAAGTTACATGATGACGGAGAGAAACCGTACGGTTTTTCCATCCAGAGCTTTCATGCAGTGAGGTAATTTTGAATTGAAATACAAGCTATCCCCTTCGTTCAATATGAGTTCTTTCCCATCCATATTGACCATCATCCGTCCTTCAAGAACAAGGTTGAACTCCTGTCCTGAATGGCTATTGACGCACATTGGTTCATCGTCCGCTTTAGGTTCCACGGTTACGATGAACGGATCGGCTATACGGTTAATGAATCCGGCAGCCAGTGATTGGTATTTATAAGCCTTGGTACGCTCAATGCTGATCCCTTTACCTGCACGGGTCAGGAAGTAGCTATTCATTTTCGGCTCTTCGCCAAACATTAAAGCATCAAGAGCTACTCCGTATCTACGGGCAACCTTTTGCAGCATGCTGACCGAAATATCATATTCTCCCGATTCGGCACGACAATACTCCTCCGTAGAGATGCCACAATCGCGTGCAATATCTTCTACCGTCAGTTCCAATACTTCGCGGAGACCTTGCAGTCTTTCCGCTATTTGCTTGATCTGTTCGTCCATGTTTATTTAATGAAATTTGGTTGTTGTATTTATTTAGAAGCTTTCATAGCCTTGATGATCGCCGAGGTAAAGCCTCCGTGCTCCAATTCATTGATACCTTTAATTGTAATTCCACCGGGTGTACACACTTTATCAATCTCCACACTGGGATGTGTGTCCTTATTCAGTATGAGTTCGGCTGCTCCTTTAACGGATTGTGCTACCATTTTCATACCGTCTTTGGGGTAGATGCCCATTTCTATTCCCGCCTGCATGGCAGCTTGTATGTATTTCAACACATAGGCTATGCCGCATGAAGTAAGTGATGTGCCTGCAGCCAGCTTTTCTTCGGGTATCAGCATCGCGAGCCCCATTTCATTAAAGATGTCCAGTAACAGTTGTTCTTGTTCGGCTGTGGCATTTTTACTTGAAATCAAGGTCATACTTGCCAATTCGCTGATTGCCGTGTTTGGAATTAGACGGAATAGCGTTTGTTCTTTTGCCAGTAAGAAGTTGTCAAGCTGTTCAAATGAGATTCCGGCCGCTACTGATACAATAATTGGTTTACCGTTGAACTTTAGTTCGCGTATCACGGTTTCCATTAGCCATGGTTTTACAGCAAATATTACCATATCTGCGCCTTTTACGGCTTCCTTATTGGAATTGGTGGTATGCAGTTCGGGGCATTCCTTGCGTAATGCATCAAGTTTGCCCGACGACGGGTTTGATACGGTAATTTCCGATGCCGGAATGATACTTCCTTTGGCAAGTCCGCGTGCAATGGAACCACCCATATTGCCTGCTCCTATGATGGCTATTTTCATTTTATTTCGTAGTTTGAAAGGTTCTATAATGACAAAGGTAGCTATTTTTCTTGCTTTTATGTTCTATTTGGTATAAAAACTCTTGTTTGGTTAAACAAAGGCAGCCTCCGTGAACTTCATTAGTTTAAGAGGCTGCCTTATGTGCTGATTGAAATCAAATATTATTTCGTGTTTATTCCAAAACTTTTCTAAAACGATGTAAGAAAGTGTCAGCTTCCTTCATGCTGAGGCAGAGAGGTGGAAGTAATCGAAGAACATTCGTTCCGCTGGCTCCTGTAAAGACGTGCTCTTTTTTCAGTAGTTGAGTACGGAGTTCTTTAATCGGGTTTTCAAATTCCAGTCCGATCATTAATCCGCGTCCGCGTACTTCTTTGATTTGGGGGAACTTCTTTAATTCAGTCAGCAGATAGTTTCCTACTTTGGCCGCATTTTCAATTAAATGCTCTTGCTCTATTACATCCAGTACGGCAAGTGCAGCGGTACAAGCCAAGTGATTCCCTCCGAATGTAGTACCCAATTGACCGTATACCGGAGTGAAAATGGGACTGATAATGACACCCGCCATGGGAAATCCATTCCCTATACCCTTGGCAACAGTGATAATATCCGCTTTTATACCGCTATATTGGTGAGCGAAGAATTTACCACTGCGTCCATATCCACTCTGTATTTCATCTACTATCAGTACCGCATTGCTTTCGGTACATGCTTTACGCAAGGCATGCATAAATTCATCAGTAGGGATCTGAATGCCACCTACACCCTGAATACCTTCGATTATGGCGGCACATACATCGCCCTTCTTCAATTCGGCTTGCATGGCTGCAATGTCATTCAAAGGCAGGTAAGTGACGTGTCCGTTAGCATTGATCGGAGCGATGATTTTGGGATTGTTGGTTGCTTCAACTGCAAGGGAAGTTCGTCCGTGGAAAGATTTACCGAAAGAGATAATTCGTTTACGGCCATTATAAAACGAGGCCAGTTTCAACGCATTCTCGTTAGCTTCGGCTCCACTGTTTATAAGAAATAGAAAATAATCATCGTAGCCACAGATTTTGCCAAGACGTTCGGCTAATTGTTGTTGCAGCTTGTTTATGACAGAATTGGAATAGAATCCCAATTGAGCTACTTGTTTACTGATCATGTCCACATAGTGTGAATGCGAATGCCCGATAGAAATAACCGCATGTCCTCCGTAGAGGTCCAGATATTCCGTACCCTCCTCATCCCAAACATGGCATCCTTTTCCTTTAACGATATTAATATCGAAAAGGGGATATACATCGAATAATTTCATGTTAATTATAAATTACTTTAAAAAGCCGAAGGTTTTAATCGTAGTCCTACGGTTTCTTCGAGGTTGAACATCAAATTCATATTATGTACAGCTTGTCCGCTAGCACCTTTTAATAGATTGTCTATACAGGAAATGATAAGCAGTTTATTGCCATGCTTTTCCAGATGAAGCAGACACTTATTGGTGTTCACCACTTGCTTTAAATCTATATTCTTATCTACGAGATGTACAAAAGAGTCTTCTGTATAATATTCTTCGTACATTCTGGTGAGTTCTTCCAAAGCTACTTTTGTCTTTACCACGATAGTGGCGAAGATACCTCTTGGAAAATCTCCCCGGTAAGGTATAAAATCTATTTCCGAATTAAAACTATTTTGCAATTGCTTGAGAGATTGCTTTATTTCGGGAATGTGTTGATGCTCGAAAGCTTTGTAAACACTCATATTATTATTACGCCAGCTAAAGTGACTTGTAGCACTGGGTTTTACTCCTGCTCCCGTACTTCCCGTAATAGCATTTACCATTACGTCTTCATTCAGCATTAAATTCTTGGCAAGTGGAAGCAGCCCCAGTTGGATACATGTGGCAAAACATCCCGGATTGGCTACATGCTTTGCAGTGCAGGTTGCCCGTCGGTTAAGTTCCGGCAATCCGTAAACGAAATCATGGTCTTCACTTTTGAGCCGGTAATCCATCGAAAGATCTATAATCTTTAGCTCTTCCGGTATGCTATGACTTTCCAAGAACTTCTTCGTATCGCCATGTGCCGTACAGAAAAACAGAAGATCAATTTCATCCAATGGAAGTTCATCAGTAAAGGTCATGTCCGTTTCTCCGTAGAGCCCTTCGTGTACGTCGGTAATTTTATTACCGGCATTACTGCTACTGTTTATGAATACGATTTCCGCTTCGGGGTGGTTAATGAGTAAGCGAATCAATTCGCCGGCTGTATAACCTGCCCCTCCTATAATTCCTACTTTTATCATCTTAAAAATCTATGTTTTTTTCTTCAGGAACAATAATCCACATCAGAATGTATATGATTACACCGGCAAAAGCGGTAAATACAGTCAATATTGCATAAGCTATGCGTACAAGAGATGGGTCTAAGCCCAGGAACTGTGCCAAACCACCGCAGACACCGGCGAGCATTCTGTCATTGAGTGAACGCTTTAGTTGTTTCTGATTGTTGCTCATAAATTAAATGTTTTCGTTCTTATGATTGGTATAATATACACGCAATGGAGTGGAAGTGACTTTAATAAAGCCTTTTGCATCTTCGGCGGTCCATCCTTTTTGCATTTCTCCGTATTCACCGAATTTAGTCTTTACCAAATCGTCTTTTGATTCCACACCTACCGTTGAGAATGAAAGCGGACGGAGTTCGAGAATAGCCGTACCGTTAACATTACGCTGGCTTTCCTGCAACATGGCTTCTATGTCCCGCATGACAGGTTCCAGATATTGGCTTTCGTGGAGGAACATACCGTACCAGTTGGCTACCTGATCTTTCCAGTATTGTTGCCATTTGCTTAGCGTGTATTTCTCCAGAAAACGATGGGCTCCGATAATTAGCATCGGCGCTGCTGCTTCAAAACCTACGCGGCCTTTGATTCCAATGATCGTATCGCCTACGTGCATGTCACGTCCGATGGCATAAGCAGCACCAATTTCTTCTACCTTTTGAATGGCTTTGATGGGGTCGTCAAACTTCTCATCATTAACCGCCTTGAGTTCTCCTTTTTCAAAAGTCAGGCGAAGCTGCTCGCTATCTTCCTTCTTTACGTGTTTCAAGTAAGCGCTTTCCGGCAGACCTTGTGCTGAGTCTAGGATTTCACCTCCGCAAATGGATGTTCCCCATAGCCCTACATTATAGGAATATTTCAGCTTGGTAAAGTCGGCTGCAAATCCATGATTGTTCAAATAGTCAATTTCTTCCTGACGGCTTAGAGCCATATCGCGGGTCAGTGTGATGATTTCTACTCCCGGTGCCATGACAAGGAAAGTCATATCAAAACGTATCTGATCGTTTCCTGCACCGGTGGATCCGTGCGCAATGGCATCCGCACCTATCTCGTTGGCATAACGTGCAGTGGCAAGTGCCTGGAAAATACGTTCCGAACTTACTGAAATAGGATATGTTCCATTACGCAATACGTTACCAAAAACCATATATTTTAGGCTCTTTTCGTAATATTCCTGCATAACGTCTAAGGTCACATATTTCACTGCACCCAGTTTGTAGGCGTTCTCTTCGTTTGTTTTCAGTTGCTCGGCACTGAAACCGCCGGTGTTGGCGCATGCTGCATATACTTCGTATCCTTTTTCTTTAGCAAGATACATCACTGTAAATGAAGTGTCCAAACCGCCGCTGAATGCGACTACTACTTTTTTCTTCTTTTCCATATCCTTATTGTTTATCTGAATTTTCTTCTTTTTTATGTGCGTCTGGATCATAAAGCATTGCTGTGCAAATACAGAATTTTCGTTTCTTGGCCATTAGTATGTCATGGTTGGTACATCCTTCGCATCCTTTCCAGAAAGCATCATCATCTGTTAGTTCATTGAATGTCACTGGTACGTATCCCAGTTCCGTATTCATTTTCATTACTGCCGCCCCACTGGTAAGACTGAATATTTTTGCATGGGGCCAACGCAATCGGGCCAGTTGGAAGGACGCTTGCTTTATTCGTTTTGCGAGTCCCAAACCACGATAGTTTGGGTGTACAATTAACCCCGAGGTGGCTACATATTGTTTATTTCCCCAGCTTTCAATATAGGTGAAACCGGCGAATTCTTCTCCGTCCAAAGCAATAATAGCTTTTCCTTCCCTCATTTTTGTTGCCACATACTCATGTGTGCGTTCTGCTATACCAGTTCCGCGAACTTTTGCAGCCTCCCGGATTGTTTCCAGAATTTTATCTACATAAACTTCATGTGAGGCATCTGCCACCATCACATCTATTTGTTTAGCATCCATTTCTTCTTGTCTGTTCAGAATTAAATATATGTATATATTATATGTATTACTTTAATGTAAATTCGGAATTATTTGTGAGAGAAAATACCGTACCTCTTCGTGTGAAGCGGCTTCGTGCAAAACTAGCATAATCGTATCGTCACCTGCGATTGTGCCCAGTATGGTCGGGCACTCCCGGTTGTCAATATCGTATGCCATGCTGCTGGCATATCCGGTGCGTGTGCGGATAACAGCGATATTTCCAGAAAATTGCAAAGAAATAAATCCACTAGTCATCAGCATTTCGCTTGCGTTCTGGTCTGTGTTGCGCTTATACATAATGTTATTCGGGAGCACATAGACATATTTGCCGTTCATATTGGCTGCCTTGGCTACTTTCAACTGCTTCAAGTCACGCGAAAGAGTTGCTTGCGTTAGTTCGAAACTTTCTTTTTCGAGTGCTTGCAACAATTCTTCCTGTGAACCGATTTCCTGACTTGAAATAATCATTTTGATGGCGTCTAATCGATTGGCTTTCTTTTTCATTTCTGCATAAATATTCTTTTCGATGCAAAATTAGGGAATATATTGAAATATATATGCATGAATCGTGGAATTTTTATCCTTTTTATACTATGCTCCACTTGAATGTTTCTGAAATTGCATATTCTTGCAGTTTTAATAGGACTAATTTACGCTTTAGTGGAGTGATGATAGATAGAAGGTGGTTTAATGTTGTAATAAGATGGGAGCATGTTTTGCTAAAATACGGAATCTAGTAAAAATAAACAGGAGAAGCGGTGGAATTTTTTTTAATAGCTATTTTTGCTTTCAGCTTCTGTATCCCTTTGCACATCTTATTGAAAGCAAAAAACGCATTTTTCTTAATTAGTGTATATATGTCGGAGACAGCACCAAAATATAAGGTATTCTCGAAGATAAAACAACGAAAGGAAAATGGTCTGGTCAATGAAATGTTATCCCATGAATATATATACAAATGAGAGAATTACGCAAGATATCTATTTTTTTACTTCATTTGATATTTTATAGAGAAAGCTACGATACATGATCCCATATATATGAATTCTATGTGATTATTGAAAAGGGGAAGGATTCTTTCTACACTCCTAATTGGATTTAAAAGCACTATCGGACACTTCCAAAGGCATTTGTAGAAAGGTAAAAAGAAAGAGGTAAATCCATGTTGGAAATACCTCTGTTTTTATTCTATCGGTGATTTTGCGGAACAATAGCGGAATAAAAAAGGCTTAACTCTTTGAAAGTCAAGCCTTATGTGTCGGAATGAGGCGACTCGAACGCCCGACCCCTACGTCCCGAACGTAGTGCGCTACCAACTGCGCTACATTCCGCTGCTTAACGTGGTGCCACCAGGAATCGAACCGGGGACACAAGGATTTTCAGTCCTTTGCTCTACCAACTGAGCTATGGCACCTTTTGTTTGCGGGTGCAAAGATAAATAGTTTTTTTTATACGGCAAAGGCTTTTTTTAAAAATAAAGTTCCCCCTTGCACCTCTGTTTCCTTAGTGCAAAGGGGATGTGTTTTTAAATAAAAATTAAGTGTATCTAATAGAAAATCAGGCGAGATGCGGATTAATGTCTTTCCAATCTTTGATGGCTGGGAGAACTCCCATTTCGATTACCTCATCGCGTAATTTGCATAAATGAGCATAGCTCTCTTTCAACTTGCTCTCTTCTTCGGGAGTACCTTTCAAATCTTTATAAAGCACTCCTTTTGGGGTTAGTTCCGTTTCCATAGCCATCATAATATGTTCAAAACCATGGCTGTGAACATATGTTCCGACGGGCCAGCGGAAAGGCTTTCCTCCCATGACGGCTGCAATCATCTCAATGGAAACGTAAGATGGGCTTTGGAAAGAAGAACGTCCGCGAAGGTTGATGATATTGGCGCCCCCTTTGGTTACTCTGATTTGAATTTCTTTCCATTCTTCTGTCGTTAATGCAGGACTTCCAATTAAATCAAGTAAATTTTTACCTTCTACTTTAGCTGTTGAAGCATAAACGGCCATTTGTTCTCCATGTCCGCCATAAGTACGGCAATTCTCTATTTTGTCTGGAGAGATATGGAAGTGCTTAGCTAATTCACTACGTAATCTGGTACTGTCAAGGGCGGCAAGCGTTGTTACCTGTGAAGGTTTCAGCCCTGAATACAACAATGTGATTAAGCCTGTAATATCAGCTGGGTTAAAGATGACTACCACATGTTTTACATTTGGGCAATATGCTTTGATGTTTTTACCGAACTCTTCGGCGATGGCAGCATTCCCTTTCAATAAATCCTCCCGGGTCATGCCCGCTTTACGTGCAGCACCTCCCGAAGAGACGATGTATTTAGCATCGGACAGAGCTTCTTTAATATTGGAAGTGAACGTCAAGTTTAAGCCTTCAAAGCCGCAGTGGAACATTTCTTCTGCTACTCCTTCCAGCCCGGGTGCATAAGGATCATACAAACAGATGTTAGGGGTTAGGTGCATCATTATGGCAGTTTGTGCCATGTTGGAGCCAATCATACCTGCAGCTCCTACAATCGTCAACTTTTCATTAGTTAGAAATTCCATAATTTTATGTATTTAAAAGGTGAATAATCCTTTCATTGTTTTGAGTTTGTACTACAAAGATAACTCTTTTTAGTGGATTTTGTTCATAAAAAAAAGTTATGGTTTAGATTGAAAAGTTATTCCTTATATTTATCTTTGCTGCAAATACAAAAATAAATGGGTATAGCATTAGGAAAATTCAATCTCCTGGAAGTTGTAAAAAGAGTTGATTTTGGCGTTTATCTGAATGGTGGAGAAGAAGGGGAGATATTACTTCCCAAACGTTATGTGCCTGAAAACTGTGAACTAGGTGATCAGCTAAATGTTTTTGTCTATCTTGATAATGAGGAACGGTTGGTTGCAACGACTTTGGCTCCGTTAGTGGAGGTGGGGAAATTTGCCTTTCTGGAAGTGGCATGGGTCAATCAGTTTGGAGCTTTTCTAAATTGGGGACTAATGAAAGATCTGTTTGTGCCGTTTGGTGAGCAAAAGATGAAGATGCTGGTTGGCAAGAAGTATATAGTCTATGTCCATGTTGACGATGAAAGTTATCGAATTGTTGCTTCTGCTAAAATAGATCGATATTTGTCTAAAGAGAATCCCTCTTATACTTCCGGAGAAGAGGTTGATATTCTTATTTGGCAGAAAACAGATTTGGGATTTAAGGCTATCATAGACAACAAATATGCTGGTTTACTTTATGAAAGTGAAATTTTTCAGCCGCTTCATGTAGGGGATGTGTTGAAAGCTTATATTAAACAGGTAAGAGAAGATGGGAAAATAGACTTAATGCTTCAAAAACCTGGTTTCGAGAAAGTAGATGATTTTTCAAAGACGCTGCTACACTATATTAAAGAACATGGTGGTCGCATTTCGTTTACTGATAAAAGTCCGGCTGATGTCGTTTACAATACTTTTGGTGTAAGTAAGAAAACCTTTAAAAAAGGAATAGGAGATCTGTATAAAAAACATCTTATTCTTTTGCAGAAAGATGCTATTCTTTTGGTTGATAACCGGGAACTTGGTATAAAATAGGGATTTCCCTATTTAAGAATAGAGGGAAATAACAAGGTGGGGGAGATTCTTCCCCTATTTTTGTTTATGAGAGAGGAATAGACAATTTATGAACTCAAAAATTGTACAACGATGAAAAAAATATTATTTGTTATGCTTGCCTTTATGAGTACTGCTTGCAGCGTGAGCATGGAGGCTATGAGTAATAGTAGAATGCGTGAAGAGACGCGTTTCCTTACTGATAAAATGGCTTATGAGTTGAGCCTTAATACGAGACAATATAATGATGTTTATGAAATAAACTACGATTTCATTTCCAAAGTCCGCTATTTAATGGATGATGTAATACGCGGTGAAGAGTGGGCCCTTAACCGTTATTATGATTGCTTGGATGTTCGTAATGACGATTTGCGTTGGGTTTTGAGTTACAGTCAATATCGTCGCTTTATTCATACGGATTATTTTTTCCGTCCTATTTACGCTAGTGCCGGGAGCTGGCATTTTCGTGTCTATATTACTTATTCTAATCATGGACTTTTTTATTTCCCACGTCCATATCATTACTATACATATAAAGGAAATCATTACCGTACACGCTATGCTGGAGTAAGTTATTATAAAGGACAATACGACCACCCTTTTTATAATGGTTCATATCACATTCGTAATCATCGTTCTTTTGTTACTTATCGACGTTCTGATTTTGGTTCTATGAGAAATCGTATCGAACCGGAACGTCGGCCTTCAAGAGATGACGTGTATACCATTCGCCATAGCTCAAGCAATAGGTCTAAGAGTGAAAGAATGAATGAAAATAATCGTGCATCTGATAACAGAAACAATAAAGAAGACAAGAGCGTTAGTAGAACTTCTCATAGCACAGACAGTAAGAATGTTAGGTCGGGGTACAAAGTTCGCACCTCTTCTAATGTACGGAGTACTGAGAGTACCAGACAAAGTGAGAATTCTTCTTCATCAAAAAGGTCCACATCCGCCTCTTCTCGCTCCAAATATTATTCAAGAGAACGTTAAGGAAGAAAAAGAGTAAATAGTTTGTGTATCTGATAAATAATTCGTTCCTTTGCACCGCTTTCGCGTAATCGCTGTCAGGACACGTATGAGAGAAGCCTGATATGTTGCGTTGTATCGATAAAACAATTTAATAGATAGAACAATGGATTTGATTAAAATTGCAGAAGAAGCATTTGCTACGGGTAAGCAGTATCCGAGTTTCAAAGCTGGTGACACCGTTACGGTAGCATATCGTATCATTGAAGGTAACAAGGAACGTGTGCAGTTGTATCGCGGTGTTGTTATTAAAATTTCCGGTCATGGAGACAAGAGACGCTTTACGGTACGTAAAATGTCTGGAACAGTTGGAGTAGAACGTATTTTCCCCATAGAATCGCCTGCTATTGATAGCATTGAGGTGAATAAAGTAGGTAAAGTTCGTCGTGCGAAATTATATTACTTACGTGCTCTTACTGGTAAGAAAGCAAGAATTAAAGAAAAAAGAGTTATTGGTGCTTAATTTGCCATACTCTATATTTGGAATAAAAAAGGAAGCAAACAGCTTCCTTTTTTGTTTTTAGAAAAAGACAACAAAACTTGATGGCTTAAAATGTTCTGTTCTTTAAGCGGATAGGCGTAAAAATACCCTTGCTACAATTAACAGTAACAAGGGTATATCGTTTTTTTTTGAAAAGCTCTTAAGGGATTCTATAGAAAACCTTTATTTAATTTCTTTCAACTCCCATCCTAAGGCACTTGCACCTAATACAGCTGCATCTGAATCTTTCAACTCAGACATTAATAATTTTGTTTTGCCTTTATAGATAGTCAATATATTATCGTCAATTGCTTTTTGGATAGGTTTGAATATGTAATCTCCTGATTTAGCTAAACCTCCGAATAGGACAATTGCTTCGGGGCTGGAAAATGCGATGAAATCAGCTAAAGCTTCTCCCAAAATGGTACCTGTAAAATCAAAAATATCCTGAGCCAGTTTATCTCCTTGTACAGCTGCATCATAAACATCTTTGCTGGTGATACCTTCAGCTGGAATAGAGCGGAGAAGGCTGGCATCCGTACGTGCAGTTAAGAATTCCCGTGCTGTGCGTGCTACTCCGGTTGCAGAACAATATGTTTCAAGGCAACCATGACGACCACATCCGCAAAGGCGTCCGTGTTCGCGTCGTACAATAACGTGCCCTAATTCTCCTGCAAAACCATCATGTCCGTAAACCATCTGTCCATTTACTACAATACCGCTCCCTACACCTGTGCCGAGAGTAATCATAATAAAATCTTTCATTCCACGGGCTGCACCATAAGTCATTTCTCCAATAGCAGCAGCATTAGCATCATTGGTTAAAGCAGTAGGTATACCCAAACGTTCTTCAAACATGGCTGCCAAAGGAATTACACCTTTCCATGGTAAATTAGGTGCAAACTCAATAGTACCATTATAATAATTACCATTTGGGGCGCCAATACCAATACCTTTTATTTTGTCCACGCCTCCGTTAGCATTAATAAGGGCTAAAAGCCCTTCACATACAGCATTTGCATATTCATCTACTTTTGTATATGCTCCGGTTTTAATCGAATTACTTGCAATAATAGTTCCGCGCGCATCTACAATACCAAAGACGGTATTTGTTCCGCCTATGTCAATGCCTACAACATAAGGCTTTTCCATGTTTGAATTCATGATATTTATCAATTGTTTAAAGGGTTAGTTAAAATGTTTATGGATACAAATTACACAAAGAAAAATGATACTGCAAAATCTTTTTTTTAAAAACTTTGTGTACTTTGCAACTTTTTGTAACCTTGTAGCGTCTAATAATAAAAATTAGTATAATTATATTCACTTTTAATGGGAAGAGTAGCGTGATACATCTAGAGAATATCAATAAGACTTATCATAACGGAGCACCAATGCATGTGCTTAAGGGTATAAATCTTAATATAGAAAAAGGAGAGTTTGTCTCCATTATGGGAGCTTCGGGGTCTGGGAAATCCACTTTGCTTAACATCTTGGGTATATTGGATAATTATGATACCGGAGATTATTATTTAAGTGGTACGCTTATAAAAAATTTGAGTGAAACAAAAGCTGCCGAATATCGTAATCGAATGATTGGCTTCATTTTTCAATCATTCAATTTGATTTCATTTAAAAATGCTGTTGAAAATGTGGCATTACCTCTTTTTTATCAGGGGATGAGCCGGCGCAAGCGCAACGCTCTTGCACTTGAATATCTTGATCGCTTGGGGTTAAAGGATTGGGCTAATCATATGCCTAATGAAATGTCAGGTGGTCAAAAACAGCGTGTGGCTATTGCGCGTGCTTTAATAACCCAGCCGCAAATTATTTTGGCTGATGAGCCTACAGGTGCATTGGATAGTAAGACTTCTATTGAAGTGATGCAGATTTTAAAAGATCTCCATCAAACGGGAATGACTATTGTTGTAGTAACTCATGAGAGTGGCGTTGCCAATCAGACAGATAAAATTATACACATAAAGGATGGCATTATAGGTAGCATAGAGAAGAATTTCAATCATGATGCTTCTCCTTTTGGTCAGAATGGTTACATGAAATAAAGTGAAATATTTATGTTAGATATTTGGCAAGAAATATACGGGACGATTAAGCGAAATAAATTGCGGACGTTTCTCACCGGATTTGCTGTGGCATGGGGCATTTTTATGCTTATTGTGTTGCTTGGGGCAGGCAATGGATTAATTCATGCCTTTGAAAAATCCTCCTCGGAACGTGCATTGAACTCTATTCGTATCTTTCCGGGATGGACTTCCAAATCCTATGAGGGATTAAAAGAGGGACGTCGTATTCAGTTGGAAAATAAAGATTTAAGGGTGACAACCAAGTCTTTCCCTGATCATGTTGTAAGTGCTGGTGCCACAGTTAAGCAAAGCAGTGTTAACGTTAGTTTTGGTAAGGAATACGTAAATATATCCCTTATAGGCGTACACCCTAATTATACAAATGTAGAAACAGTGAAAACTGCAACTGGGCGCTTTATCAATCAAAATGATTTGAATGATAGAAGAAAGGTTGTGGTTTTGTACAAAAAAACAGCAGATATTCTTTTTGAAAAGACGCACACTGATCCGATCGGTCAATTTGTTAATGCCGGAGGGGTGGCTTATCAGGTCGTTGGCACTTATAATGATCAAGGAGACCGTGATGCTAATGATGCTTATATTCCCTTTACAACGTTGCAGACCATTTATGATAAGGGACAACAGCTAAATAATATCATCTTCACCACTAAAGGATTGAATACGATTAATCAAAATGATGCCTTTGAAGATGATTATCGTAGAGTAATAGCTTCTAATCATCGTTTTGATCCAAAGGATGATAGTGCAATTTGGATTTGGAATCGCCTTTCCAATTATATGAAAACGCAGAAGGCTATGGGTCTTTTGCGTACAGCAATATGGATCGTCGGACTTTTTACTCTTTTGAGTGGAATTGTCGGGGTTTCTAATATTATGTTGATTACAGTGAAAGAGCGTACACGCGAGTTTGGCATAAGAAAAGCGATTGGTGCCAAGCCTCTTTCAATTCTTTGGTTGATCATTGTAGAAAGTGTGGCTATAACTACGTTGTTTGGTTATATTGGAATGGTAGCTGGTATTGCGGTGACAGAGTGGATGAATTCGGCTTTTGGTAACCAGACAATGGATGCAGGTATGTTTCAAGAAACGGTTTTCTTAAATCCTACGGTTGATTTAAGCATTGCCATACAAGCTACGTTGACTTTAGTGATAGCGGGAACTCTGGCGGGCTTTTTCCCAGCAAAGAAAGCTGTAAGTATAAGCCCTATTGAAGCTTTACGGGCGGATTGATAATTTGTAAGTTGAAGTTATGAGAGTAGATATAGATTCTTGTGAGGAAATCCTCATTACGATTACAAGGAACAAAACACGTAGCTTATTGACGGCATTTGGCGTATTTTGGGGAATTTTTATGCTGGTAACACTTATCGGTGGAGGTAAGGGAATGCAGGAGCAGATGAAATCCCAATTCAAAGGTTTTGCTACAAATTCGGCGTTTCTCGTCGCTCAAAAAACAGGAGAGCCTTATAAAGGTTTCCGTAAAGGACGTTCCTGGGATTTGAAGTTAGATGATATTGAGCGATTAAAAAAGGGAGTAAGTGCTATTGATATTATAACCCCTTCAATTGCAAAATGGGGTAATACGGCGGTATATAAAGATAAAAAATATTCTTGTAGCGTAAAGGGACTTTATCCGAGCTATGAGCACATTGAACATCAGGAAATGGCCTATGGGCGTTTCATTAACGATGTTGATATTAAAGAAGCTAGAAAAGTTTGTGTAATAGGTAAACGGGTTTATGAAAGTTTATTCCGTCCCGGAGAAGATCCATGCGGAAAGTTTGTCAGGGTAGATGGTATATATTACCGTGTTGTTGGGATGTGTGCTTCTGAAGGCAATATTAATATACAAGGACAAGCTTCCGAAGCTGTAACTTTACCTTTTAGTACGATGCAACAGGCCTATAATTTGGGAAATGTCGTCGATGTGGTTTGTTTCACGGTAAAGCATGGTGTGAAGGTTACGGATGTTCAACCTCAGGCAGAACAAATTGTTAAAACAGCACATTATATTGCTCCGGATGACAAGCAAGCGGTAATGATGCTCAATGCAGAAGCGATGTTTTCAATGGTAGACAATTTGATGAGTGGAGTTCGTATATTAATATGGATGGTAGGTTTGGGTACATTGTTTGCCGGGGCTATTGGAGTGTCTAACATTATGATGGTAACCGTACGTGAACGTACAACTGAAATAGGAATACGACGGGCTATAGGGGCAAGACCTCGTGATATTTTGCAGCAAATACTTTCGGAAAGTATGGTCTTGACAACTATAGCCGGGATGGCGGGTATTTCTTTTGCTGTTCTGGTACTTCAAGTATTGGAGACGGCAGCAAATGACCCGGGAAATATAACTACGCATTATCAGGTCTCTTTTGGATTAGCTATCGGTACCGGAATGCTCTTAATCGTTTTAGGTATATTTGCGGGATTGGCTCCTGCTTATCGGGCAATGGCTGTAAAACCAATTGATGCTATTCGGGATGAGTAATCGTGATAAAGGAATAAGGTATAATAATATAAAGAGATGAGTTACGTGGCATTTGATTTGATAATTGGAAAATAATATAAGATTTGTATGAAAAAGTATCTGAAAATTGCATTATTAGTGGTTGTGGGCATTATTTTTATTTCAACGTTTGTTTTCTTATATAAAAAGTCTCAACCTAAAGTAACGGTTTATGAACTTGTTAAGCCGGAGATTGCTGATTTGGAAAAAACGACAGTGGCTACCGGTAAGGTAGAACCCCGGGATGAGATTCTTATTAAGCCTCAAATATCCGGTATTATAGATGAGGTATACAAGGAAGCAGGGCAGAGTGTACATAAAGGAGAGGTTATAGCCAAAGTAAAGGTAATCCCTGAGTTAGGTACATTGAATTCTGCTGAGAGTCGATTGAGGCTAGCTGAAATTAATGGTAAACAAGCTGAAATCGATTTTTCACGTATCCAAAAGCTGTTTAAAAGCAAACTGATCAGTCAAGAAGATTACGAGAAAGGAAAGATTGCAGTGGAGCAGGCGCGTGAAGAACTGCAGACTGCTAAGGATAATTTGCAGATTGTTAAAGAAGGAATCACCAAAAGCAGTGCTTCTTTTTCAAGCACGCTTATCCGTTCCACAATTGATGGACTTGTACTAGACGTACCTGTTAAAGCTGGTAATTCCGTGATTATGAGCAATACTTTCAATGACGGAACTACTATTGCAACTGTAGCTAATATGAGTGATCTTATTTTTAAAGGGAATATTGATGAAACGGAAGTGGGACATATTCATGAAGGAATGCCTGTGAAACTTACGATTGGTGCTTTACAAAATCTTACGTTTGATGCTACTTTAGAGTATATATCCCCAAAGGCTGTGGAAGAAAACGGTGCTAATCAGTTTGAAATTAAGGCTGCGATTCATGTGCCGGATTCAGTAAAAATACGTTCTGGTTATTCCGCAAATGCGGAAATAGTACTCGACCGTGCTAAAAAAACTCTTGCAGTGCCTGAGAGTACGATTGAATTTAGCGGAGATAGTACGTTTGTCTATGTTCTTACCGATAGCATTCCTGTCCAGAAATTTAAGCGCAAACAAATTAAAGTGGGGATGAGCGATGGCATTAAAATTGCTATTAAATCAGGTTTAACAGCTAAAGACCGCGTGCGTGGTGCTGAGAAGAAAGATAAATAAACCAGTTTGATTTATGAATAGAAGCATTATTATGAAGAAAAATATTCTCTTATATTTATGTATTGTTTGTGTTTCGGTACAAGTAAATGCGCAAGAAGGCTGGACGTTGCGTCAATGCATCGATTATGCAGTAAAGCACAATATAGATATTCGACGAAGCGCCAATACCGCAGAGCAAAGTTCGGTGGAGGCCAATACAGCTAAGTGGGCACGGTTGCCGAACCTAAACGGCAGTGGCAGTCAAAGTTGGAATTGGGGACGTACTCAAACTGCAATAAAAGATGAGCAGACCGGTGATTATTCAACGGTATATGTAAATACGAATAGTAATAGTACGGAGATGTCTTTATCTACGAGTATCCCCTTATTCACCGGTTTTCAGATTCCTCATCAATATGCATTGGCTAAATTAAACTTTAAAGCAGCAATGGCGGATTTGGAAAAGGCAAAGGAAGATCTTTCCATTAATATAGCTTCCGCCTATTTGCAAGTGCTTTATAATAAAGAGTTGCATCAAGTTGCTCTTGGTCAGGTGGACTTAAGTAAGGAGCAATATGATCGTATCATTGGGCTGGAACAAGTAGGCAAGGCCTCTCCAGCAGAAGTTGCGGATGCTAAATCGCGGGTAGCCCAAGACGAAATGAGCGCTGTGCAAGCTGAAAATAATTATAAACTGGCTTTGCTTGATTTGAGTCAGCTTATAGAACTTGAATCTCCAGAGGGCTTTGCATTGACTGATCCTGTTGTGAATTTAGAGCTCACTCCTTTAACTCCTCCCGGTGATATATTTCAAACTGCATTAGAAAATAAGGCATCCATCCAGGCGGCACAGTATCGCCTGGAAGGAAGTAAGCATAGCATTCGTATTGCCCAAAGTGATCTGTATCCGCAGTTGAACCTTAATGGAAGTTTGGGAACAAGCTATTACTCTACAATTGACCGTAACTTCAGTCAGCAAATGAGTGATAACTACAGAAAGTATGTGGGGCTAAGTCTTAGCGTACCCATTTTCAATCGTTTTACGACCCGTAACAGGATTCGGACGGCACGTTTACAACGTGAGAATTATGAATTGCAGTTGGACAATGCCAAAAAAACTTTGTATAAAGAGGTTCAGCTAGCATGGTATAATGCTGTTGCATCCGAAAGCAAGTATAAGAGCAGCACTGTCGCAGCTAATGCCAGCGAAGAATCTTTCAAACTAATGGGTGAGAAGTTTGAAAATGGCAAAGCCACTTCGGTGGAGTACAATGAAGCAAAACAAAATCTGATGAAAGCCCAATCTGATGAGTTGCAGGCTAAGTATGAGTATCTCTTCCGTACAAAAATACTGGACTTCTATAAAGGAGTTCCTATTGAATAAATTTTAGTGTCTTTCTCGTGAGAATCCTTCTTCGGCTGCAAGGTCGGGGGAGGATTTATTTTATTAATGGTGCGGTTATTCATTCTTTATTATCTAACTTTGCTCCAATAGTTAAGAAATATGGCTTGGAAGAGAATGAAGAAAGTTATTGGTAAAAAGGGTATTGTATGCTTATCGGTTGCACTTATTTTATTTATATTCTTGTTCTGTGCTTTTTTATCCCGTAATGTTTTATTACGCTTTTATGCTGATCGGCGTATCTCTGATATTGAAATGCGTTATGGGTTGAACATCCGGTATCAGAATTTAGCGTTCAAAGGACTTAATACTATTCAACTGAACAGGTTGACTGTTATTCCTCAACATCGTGATACGCTTCTTACTTTGCAAAATTTGGATGTGCGCATCGGACTCTGGAAGTTACTTCAGGGACAGCCCGATGTACGTGAAGTTCATTTGAACGGACTTAATGTCCATTTCATTAAGAAAGACTCCATAGCAAATTATGATTTCCTCTTTCTGTCCCGTAAGGACAAGAATGTTTCTGACTTGCAGGATGATATTGATTATACCCGTCGTGTTAAGGTCTTGTTGAATTTACTTTTTGGGTTGTTGCCCAGGAATGGAGATTTGATGGATTTGTATCTAACCGAAAGAAAAGACAATGACTTTATGGAAGTACACCTTCCGGCATTTCGTATATCAGATAATCGTTTCCGATCTAAAATAGCAATTCGGGAAGACTCTGTATCCCAGCAGTGGGTAGTTTCCGGTGAACTCAATCCACCGGCTCGGAGGCTGCATATTTGTCTTCGTGCTTTTCATGATGAGACGGTTACTTTACCATATATCCGGCGCCGTTTCGGGGCTGAAGTACAGTTCGATAGTTTGATGTTAAGTTTATCCCAAGAGCTTTCGCAACATGGGGCAATTCGTCTTGGGGGAAAAGCAGAAGTTAGTGGGTTACGTGTCTATCATCAGCGGCTTTCACCGGAAACGGTTAATCTTTTACATGGGCTATTGGATTATCATATTAATGTAATGCCCCGTATTTTAGAACTGGATAGTACGAGTTTGGTGCGTTTCAATCTGTTATCTTTTCATCCCTATTTGCGTGCCGAACGTGTGGATGAGGCTTCTTCCCATCGAAAGTTATGGCATTTTGTTGCATCAGTCCGAAAGCCGTGGTTTCCGGCTCAAGAATTGTTTGGTTCTTTGCCGGTTGGCTTATTTGGAAACTTACAAGGGCTTCGTACAGAAGGGAAGTTGGACTATCATTTTCTGCTGAATGTGGACTTTACTCACTTGGATAGTTTAAAATTAGAGTCGGATTTGAAATCCCAAGATTTTCGGATTAAGGATCCCGGGCGGACTAATCTGAGTAAAATGTCAGGAGAGTTTGAATATACTGCATACGAAAACGGACAGCCCGTGCGCACTTTCCCTATTGGCCCTTCCTGGGAACATTTTACTCCTTTGGACAGTATATCGCCCTTATTGCAGATGGCGGTGATGCAGAGCGAGGATGGAGCTTTCTTCTATCATCATGGCTTTTTACCGGATGCCATGCGCGAGGCGCTTATCGTTGATTTGAAAGAACGGCGCTTTGCCCGTGGAGGGAGTACAATCTCCATGCAATTGGTGAAGAATGTTTTTCTGAACCGAAATAAGAATATTGCCCGTAAACTTGAAGAGATGCTTATTGTCTGGTTGATAGAGACGGAGCATCTCACTTCCAAGCAGCGTATGTATGAGGTCTATTTGAATATTGCGGAATGGGGGCCGCTTGTGTATGGTATAAAAGAGGCGGCCGCTTTTTATTTCGATAAAACTCCTTCCCAATTAACTGTGGAAGAGTGTATTTTCCTGGCTTCCATCATACCTAAACCTAAGCATTTTCATAGTTCATTTACTGAAGATGGACAATTAAAAGAGAATCAGGCGGGTCATTTCCGGTTGATAGCAGGACGACTAGCCAAGAAAGGGCTGATTACCGAAGATGAAGCGGAAGCGGTACGTCCTGTTATTGAATTACGCGGACCGGTAAAGGACTTTTTTGAAACGGATAGTCTAAAGGTTTGGTAAATCTTGCTTTGAAGTCGTTAAAATAACGCTTCCTATTGGCTATTTTTTTATATTTGTACAATTAAAAAATCAAATTCAAGAAAATGAAGAATCAAACATCAAGACTGCTTCAGGGTATTTTCTTATCAACAATCCTTTTGATGAGTTCCTGCCGGTCGGCATACGAGGTCACTAAAGTTGAAGGGACAATGGTACCAATTGACTCTACGTGGGACGCTAAGCCCAATCAGGAAGCAGTGGCTTTGCTGGCTCCGTATAAAGCAAAAATTGATAGCATGATGTATCGCGTGTTAGGTACGGCGCAAATGAGTATGGATAAGGGACAACCTGAGGGTCTATTGTCTAACTTGATTGCAGATGTGTTGAGGGAAGCTGCTGCACAGACTTTAGGAAAGCCGGCTGATATGGGGCTTGTGAATATCGGTGGCATACGGAGTGTTTTAACCGAAGGTCCTATTACTTGTGGGATTATTTATGAAATATTGCCATTTGAAAATTCTCTTTGTGTTTTAACGATAAAGGGTTCTTATTTAAAACTACTTTTTGAGAATATTGCAGCACAACATGGTGAGGGAGTCAGCGGAGTGAAACTGAAGATCACAAAGGATGGTAAATTGCTGGATGCCACTGTTGGCGGACAGGTAGTGAAAGACGATCAACTTTATACCGTTGCCACTGTTGATTATCTGGCTGATGGTAATGACGGTATGGTTGCTTTGCCACAAGCTGAAAAGCGAGTATGTCCTGATGGAGCTACATTACGCGGGCTATTTATGGATTATGTGGAACAGCAAACTGCTGCCGGTAAGAAAATAACCGCCCGCATGGAAGGCCGGATTACAGTGGACGGAGAAAAGTAAGTGTTTTTATAATATTAGTAAATTCTGCAAGTATGAAACGTATATCTATATTTTGGGTGCTGTCACTTTGTTTGGCATTCTCACTGTCGGCGCAGCAGTCCAAACAATTAGTCATTTTGCAAACAAGTGACATGCATAGTCGCATTGAACCTATCAGTACAAATTCTGCCGACCGCTATGCCGGAATGGGAGGAGTCGTCAGACGTGCCACTTTTATAAAGCAAGCACGGAAGGAAAATCCTGCCGATCTGTTATTGTTCGATTGCGGGGATATCTCACAGGGAACTCCTTATTATAACCTTTTTCGTGGTGAAGTTGAAATCAAAATGATGAACCTGATGGGATATGATGCCATGGCTATCGGGAATCATGAATTTGATTTTGGACTGGACAATATGGCTCGTTTGTTCCGTATGGCTAAATTCCCGATTGTGTGTGCCAATTATGATGTAAAAGGTACCGTACTCGAAGGTTTGGTGAAACCTTATATTACGTTGGAACGTAACGGACTGAAAATAGGAATATTCGGATTGGGGCCTAAAATGGAAGGATTGGTTCAGGCAAATAAGTGTGAAGGAGTTATTTATGAAGACGCCATACGTGTTGCCCAGCAGATGGCCGATCAGTTGAGAAAAAGAGAGGGGTGCGATGTGGTTGTTTGTTTATCTCATCTTGGTATGAAGCCTCTTCTGCCCGGGAATCCTTCTGATGAAGAATTGGTACGGAAGACCGATAATATAGATGTGATTTTAGGAGGACATTCGCATACTTTTATGATGAAACCAGCCTTTTATCTTAATAAAGACGGGATAAAAACTCCTATTTTACATACCGGAAAAAATGGTATCTATGTAGGGCAGCTTGATCTGACGTTAACAAAGAAATAAGGGAAATATAAAATTTAGTTTGTATAAGTTTGAATAGTAGGGAAATGGGAAACCGGTTTGTATGTCTTTTAATCATATTGTTTTTTATCCATCTTTTACCCGAAAGTAAGGTATTGGCTTCCGGGACTTTTCCTAATGAGTCTGTAACTCCTTTAATGTTGAAGCGTGTGTTGGCAGATCAACAATGCCGGCAATGGGTGGACTCGGTATTCAGTACATTGACATTAAAAGAACAGATCGGACAACTATTCATTTATACCATAGCTCCTCAGCGTAGTAAAGCGAATAAGGCTTTGTTGCGTAAAGTGGTGAAAGATTATAAGGTTGGCGGACTATTATTTTCGGGCGGATTGATGCAGAATCAGGCTATTTTGACTAACGAAGCACAGCGTATGAGCGACATTCCATTACTCATCACATTTGATGGGGAGTGGGGACTGTCCATGCGTTTGAGGGGTACGCCAGTCTTTCCGAAAAACATGGTGCTTGGTTGCATACAGGATGATAGTTTGCTTTATAAATACGGACGTGAGATGGCCCGCCAGTGTCATGAACTGGGGGTGCAAGTTAATTTCGCTCCGGTGGCTGATGTTAATGTGAACCCACATAACCCTGTGATTAATAACCGTTCTTTTGGCGCCGGTCCGGTAAATGTGGCAGATAAAGTGATAGCCTATGCTAAAGGGCTGGAAGACGGAGGTGTGTTGGCGGTGTGTAAACATTTCCCCGGTCATGGCGATACCAATGTGGACTCTCATAAAGCGTTGCCTGTTTTGCCTTTTACTCGTGAAAGGTTGGACAGTGTGGAACTGTATCCCTTCAGAAAGGCTATTCAAACGGGACTTGACGGAATAATGGTAGGTCATTTGGACGTGCCCGTATATGAGTCGCGAAAGGGAACGCCTGCATCTCTCTCGCGTAACATTGTGCATGGATTGTTGGAACAAAAGATGCATTTCGGAGGATTGATTTTTACTGATGCTCTTGCCATGAAAGGCGTTTCAGGAAATGAGAATGTGTGCTTAAAGGCTTTAAAGGCGGGTAATGATATGTTGCTGGTCCCCCGGCGCATCAAGGAAGAGGTTGAGGCTATAGAAGATGCCGTCAAAGACGGAGAATTTGCAGCTAAAGAGATTGAACAAAAGTGTCGCAAAGTATTGACTTACAAGTATGCTTTAGGACTCTATAAAAGACCGGTTGTCCACTTGTCCGGTTTGGGTTCGCGGGTCAATACGCAGGAGAGCCGTGATTTAATAAAACAATTGAATCTGGCTGCAATTACCGTATTAAACAATCGGGAACAATTATTGCCGCTTGATACGATTGTCAAAGATATTGCCGTAGTTAGTGTGGGGAACCCTGAAAGGATAAAGCCGTTTATTGACGGATTGCCCGGATATATTCATCCGGCGGAATTTCAATTGGACAAGGCGCTCCCTGATACAGCATGTAAATCTCTGCAAGATTCTTTATCCCAATACAAGCGTATTTTGGTTTGTGTCACGGAGCATCGTTTAGGAGATTATCAGCAATTCTTTTCCGAATTCAATCCCGGCGTTCCCGTTGTCTATTTATTCTTCATCCCGGGTAAGGAAATCATGCAAATTCATCAGGGAGTGGAAAAGGCTGATGCCGTGATATTGGCACATACTGCAAATGAAGATGTACAAAAGCAAGTTGCCAGGTTACTATATGCCGGAGCTGTTGCGGACGGACGATTATCTGCCAGTATGGGTGAACTCTTTAAACTCGGTGACGGTGTGACACTTTCACCGCAAAGCCCCCGTCATTTCATTCCGGAGGAGTACGGCATGAGTTCGCGATTACTGGCTAAGATAGATACTTTGGCGGAAGAAGGCATTCTTCAGGGGGCTTATCCCGGTTGCCAGGTGGTTATCTTGAAAGATGGCAGGGAAATGTATAATAAAGCATTTGGTACTCATACTTGGAAAGAACGAAATGGGTCTGGTTTAGAGGCGGATGTTTCCACACCGGCTGTTCCTCTTCCTGTACGGAAAACGGATATATATGATTTGGCTTCACTTACAAAGACCACAGCAACACTGCTGGCTGTGATGAAGTTGTATGATATGGGACGGCTGAATCTGACCGACCGGGTTTCCGATTATTTGCCTTTCCTGCTCAATACGAACAAGAAAAACATTACCGTCCGGCAATTACTGTTGCACGAATCCGGTCTACCTTCCACTATATTGTTCTATCAGGATGCTATAAATAAGAATAGCTATAAAGGAAGTTTATTTAAAGACAGGCGGGACAAATTGCATACGGTCCGCATTGGTAGCCGTACGTGGGCAAATCCACATTTTTTGTTCAAGGATGGGTTGGCTTCAAAAGTCCGCACTTCGGACCATACTTTGCAGGTTTGTGATAGTTTGTGGTTGCTAACCTCTTTCAAAGACGCTTATTTAAAACAAATAGCGGACGCTCCTTTAAAGGATAAACGCTACCGTTATAGCTGTGTGGGATTTATATTATTGCAGCAGTTAGTGGAAAAACGGGCGGGTATGCCTATGGACGAATTTCTGCAAAAAGAGTTTTATGCTCCAATGGGTTTGAGGCGTACCGGCTATTTGCCGTTAAGTCAGGGATTGGATGCTCCGGTTCATAATGGAGCTAATGGAAATGATACAGGTCTATCTATTACCAAAACGGATGTTGTGCCGGCTGCGGTTGATCCGTTCTTGCGAAAGACGACATTGCAGGGATTTGTACATGATGAGTCCGCAGCTTTTCTAGGTGGGGTTTCAGGCAATGCGGGGTTATTCTCCAATGCCTCGGAGGTAGCCCGTATTTATCAAATGATACTGAACGGAGGTGAGCTGGATGGTAAGCATTATTTGAGTAAGACTACATGCCGGGTGTTTACAACGGCGGTTTCCAAAATAAGCCGGCGTGGTTTGGGCTATGATAAACCAGATTCGCGGAATCCGGAAAAGGGACCTTGTGCGCCGTCTGCTCCGGCATCTGTGTATGGGCATACCGGTTTTACCGGTACTTGTGCCTGGGTTGATCCTGATAACAACTTGGTCTATGTCTTCCTGAGTAACCGGACTTATCCCGATCCTTGGAATACCAATTTGCAGAAACTGGAGATTAGGGAAAAGATTCAGGATGCCATGTATAAGGCTTGTCTTTCAAAGTAAACAATCCTCTTCTTATATGCGTGACGTTATGGTATGCGGTTTTAATAATGCCTGTAAAGGGAAGCAGGAAGATGTTGAACGGAATGTATAGCAAACAAGGAAAGCTTTCTGTTTGCTGTATGCTGAATCAGAAAATATGAGTCATAACGTGTGACTCTTTTCCAAGCATAGTCATCATGTTTGTTCCAACGGTTACGCACTATCTTGTAAAGTAACAGCATAAACTCTGTTTCCTATAGGAAAACAAGTTGTTTTGATGCTTAAAACACTCTGTTTTGACCGTCAAAATACTTTGTTTTAAGTATCAAAACAGAGCATTTGCTTAATTGATCTCTATTTCATCAACGAACATATAGGGCGTTTTGCCTGCTCCATCATGTCCTTTAGGAAGAGCAGGACTCCTCTTAATCGTTATTTTGGCATATCGTGTTTTGAGGGGAGCAAAAGTGAGTTCGTACTGTTCTATTCCTTTTTTATTGATATCTGTCTCTGCCGGAAATTCTTTGCTGGCAATCTCCCGGAAGTCTTTCTTGTCAAGGGATACCGATATTGCCAGTCCTGTGATCCCCATGATCCATGCACTCATATCTACAATGGCATCAGTTTTCACCTTACTAATCTCGGCTCCTTCACCTAAATCGATAATGGCTTCTAAATCGTGATTTACAAATCCTAGCCATTGACCGGTGGCATAACTATCGTTTCCCCGCATTCCATCTACCAGCGTGACCGGACCTTTAAACTTATATTTCTCCGATGGAGGATAGATCAATTCAATGGGTTGCAGAGTTGCTTTGTTAAACGCTATTTGTCGGTTAATCTCTTTGCTTATTCCGTTTGCTCGGATAGCTACTGCCCTAAAGTCAGTGGTTTGACTGAGTGCCACAGGAGCGGAATATTTCAAAGAGGAGAGATTCGGCTGGCTTCCGTCCAGTGTATAGTATACAGGAGCATCGTCAACCGTGTTTAAGGTTACCATTATTGCCTTCTTTTGCATGTCGGGTGAGAAATCAGCTTTTATATTGAATATGTGCATGGCTGCATTCCAGCCGTATCGGGCATAGACATTCATTAGCCGGACTAACCGCGTGGAGAAGTCCTTATAATCTTTCTTCTCCGGTTGCGTCCATTGCACTTCTGCAAGGGCAGCCATACGTGGGAGAACCATATACTCTACCTGCCGGGTTGTGGGGATGTATTCCGTCCATACATTAGCCTGTGCTCCAAGTATGTGTTTCTTCTGTTCGGCAGTAAATGAAGTCGGAACGGGTTCCATCTCATATACTTTTTCCACCGGTAAATACCCTCCAATTGCTAAAGGTTCGTTTTGGGTATCCGCCGTTTGATAATAGTCAAAATAAGCATAAGTATTGGGAGTCATAATGACATCGTGCCCCATTTGAGCAGCTTTAATGCCTCCGCTTACTCCCCTCCATGACATTACTGTGGCATTTGGCGCCACATCTCCTTCGAGTATTTCGTCCCAACCAATAATTTGCCGTCCTTTGCTGTTCAGAAACTTTTCAATTTCCGTCATGCAATAGCTTTGCAACTTGTCCTCTGCGGTATGATTTTGATCGGCTTTCAGTCCTTTGGCTTTGATTAGAGCCTGACATTTCGAGCATGTTTTCCATTTGGTACGAGGGGCTTCATCTCCTCCAATGTGTATGTATTTAGAAGGAAATATATCCATGATCTCTGTGAACACGTCTTTTAAGAACTTTAGAGATTTGGGATTACCGATGCATAGTACATCATCGAAGATTCCCCATCGTGTGGCCACTTCATAAGGGCCTCCTGTGCAACCTAATTCCGGATAAGAAGCTAACGCAGCTAGCATGTGTCCCGGCAGGTCTATCTCTGGAATGACTGTGATATATCGCTCTTTGGCATATTGCACAATTTCACGAGCTTGCTCCTGGGTATAAAACCCTCCGTAAGGAGTGTCGTCATATTCCTGAGTGTTCTTACCAATAACGGTACACTTGCGTTTGGAACCAATTTCGGTTAGTTTGGGATATTTCTTGATTTCGATGCGCCAACCCTGGTCTTCCGTCAGGTGCCAGTGAAATGTATTCATGTTGTGAAGTGCCAATAAGTCGATATATTCCTTGATAAATTCCACCGGAAAGAAATGTCGTCCTACGTCAAGATGCATTCCCCGGTATCCAAAGCGTGGTTCGTCCTTGATCTTTACGGTTGGCAACTCTATCTCCGACATATTTGCCGTCACCACTGGTATGGCTTTTCGTAAAGTTTGGATGCCATAGAAAATTCCGTTGGCTGTGCCTCCTTTGATTTGTACATTTTGTGAAGTAACGGTAAGCACATATCCTTCTTTATTCAAGATGTCTTTATCCAGACTGAGGATGATTGCATTGCTCAAAGTGTTCTTCTTTGCGCTTTCTACTTTGAGATCAAGCCCAGTGGTCTCTTTGATGTATTCCGAAAGAAAATTTGCATTACGTTTAAGTAGCTCGTCACCATTAGGATAAGTGATGGATACGTTTTCGTTTAATATAAACGGCTTTTGCTGAGTCAGGGAAATCTCTTGGGGGAGAGGTATAACTCGGTAGTCGGCTATTGTTCCGGCTTTGCCCGGAATGCTTGTCAATGCAAGCGCAATAGCTAAAATCATTTGGCTAAGTTTTTTCATAATAAATTGATTTGTGCTAAATTGATGTTTTACAAAGATAATGAAATAATAAGATCTTGTCTATCTGATTGATAAGTATTGGTCAATATCCATTACGGTGGCATCTTTTAGAAGAACATTTTTGTTTTTATCTAAAAGATACAAGGTTGGTATTGCTTTTAAATCATATAGGTTTTGGTTCCTTATAACCAGCTTTTTGTCATACCCTTTAATCCATGTTTTCGGAAAATCCGCAACGTGCTTTTTCCATTCATACAAATCTTCGTCGGGGTAAATGGATAAGATGGTAAGGCGGTCTGCCCGGAGTTTGTTATTAATAGCGGTAGCTTCTTTTAAGGCTTTGATTGTTTCTTCACAGGCGTGGCATCCCGGATTATTAATAAATATCAGGGTATATTCGGCTTGTATGCCATATAGATTCCCTGTTTTCCCCGTGCTAAGTGTATAGTTGAAATTGATAGCTTTTGTTCCTTTACGATTCCGCTCGGCCAGCTTCCTCCGTTCTTGTGGCCGGATCTTTTCTGCTTCGCTTAAAACCTTGGAGCCCAGCATGGCATCCAATACCGGAATATAGAATTCTTCATTCCGCAGCGGAGAATTGGGATCGTAGAGATATTTATCTGCTAAATCTGTAAAATAAGTATATACCTTCTTGTTGGTGTCCGCTTTTCGGTAAAGCTGTTTCATTGACTTTTTTGCTAAGGAATCTGGTACATGTTTTAATAGATCAATGTAATTTACCCATGCCTGTTCTGTGATCTCAGGATGATGTATGTAGTTGGTATCGTTGAAATTCATGTGTTCCCAATAATGCTCGGCTAGAAACTTGGCCCTCGTTTCGGGAGTATTTAGCATAACAGGTAGTTTGGGTAAAGTAAAAGTCGTTAAAGTATCTGTCGAAGTTTCGGGCGTTTTGTCCTGCTTTGCACTGTGAACGCATGAAGTACATAGTATGGTCAGCAGGAACAGAAGAAGAAGATTCTTTTTCATTGTTGTAATAATACGTTTTTTATTTCTGCGTAAACTTACACAAAAGTACTAATTCTATAATAAAAAACGTGATAATTATCTTCAGTTTAGCATCAAGCTCATATAAGGATGCTCTGTTGTTAAGATTCGTTTAGTGAGTTCGGCAATAGAGAAAGAACGATGAGGCCCGGGTAAACGTTGCTGGCTGAACATGCATCTTCCATTATTTAAATAGTAATAGCCATTGTTTGCAGAAAGTTGCTCGTCGGTTAGTGCAATATTCATTTCTATCCCCGGATGTGTTGAAGCGTAAAGTTGGAGTATGGTTTTGGGATGGATGATTCGTGCCATGCCCAGAGGGTAAGCTTCTTCTCTGCTCGGAGGAGTAGTAATATTAAGTGTTGTGGCTTTTGTCTCCCGACAGATACGATTGAGCAAACGTTGCTCTGCTTCGGAATTATCTGCAAGAAGTTCGCCAATTTGCAGGGTGAATGGATCAGTATCAGGATAAGCAACGGCAAGAGCTACTATCTTTTGCCGGTATGTAAGCGTAAAAATACGTCCGTTTCCCAATTGAAGATCAGAGAGAATAACGTGAAAATCAGTTGATGTATGTTGGATGCAAGAAGGGCGTTGGTGCAGTTTTTGATTTAGATACTGGTAAGCTGCTTCATCGTATGTTGTAATAATCTTGGACTTATAAAAAGCATTTTCATTCAGTAATTTTAGATCCGGTGTTTCAGAAGCATTCTCTGCTTCGTTAGTTGAAATACGGAAGGTGCGTTTTCCGTAATAAAAGACTGTGGCATACCCCATGCGGGCATAGTAATCAAACAACCATGGCTCGGCAGGAATCAGCGTGGTAAGGGCTTTATCCCGTCGGTACATTTGGCTGAAAGCCTGTGTCAATAGTTCGCGCATGGCTCCACGGTTCCGGTAATCAGGGTGGGTACATGCTCCGGAGATGTAGGCCGTTTGTATGACATTTCCAAACAATGTCATGGGATAAGGTAGCATTTGCAATGCAGCAATGACTTCTTCCCCGCTTTCAATAGCAATATTAATGTCACTATTGTAGCGCATTTGGAAGTACATCTCAATAAATGCTTCACTGTCATTAAAACACAGTTTCCATAATTCTCTGACTTTATCCCGTATACTTTTATTCATTGCTTGTAATTTCTACTTTGTTCCCTTCATGAACTTATTACCATTTTATTTCTTCCATAGGTTCGTCTTTTAGGCACGCAATGTATTTCTCAAGAAGAATGGAAGGCTGATATGAAAGTTTAGCTTTGCGTAAGCCTTCAATACCTAAATCTTCTTCCCGGTTGAGGTAGTGGTATTGTTCCGGGACGTGATTGGCAAACTCATAGTTTATCATTGCATAAGATCCTTCTACGCTGGTATCTGCCTTCTCAACATGTACGCCAAAGGTGTTTTGATTGATCGGCATGCCAAAGGTAAAAGCAACAATTTTTCCATCTACACGGAGCATTCCTCCGGTTAGTCCCAAATCATCAAAGTGATGTAAGGCATAGACTAAAGCTCTCCGTTCATTGCCAGTTCCTTCTTGCTGATCGCAATTGTTAACTTTACACCATTCAGCTTCCAAATCAAGGCATTCTTGTATATGAGCGGAAGTAAGTGGAGTATACTCATAGTCATATGTCTTTCGGAACTTGTTAACGTGATTTCGCTTTGACTGGAATTTCTTTCCGGCTAATGTTGCTAAATCAGTTCGGAGGTAGATATAATCGGCATAATCCCTGTTGAAATCAAATTGGAATTTGCCAGGTATCAGCTCATTTATTTCATCACACATTTCGGCCGATACGCCAAGCATGCAAAACTGTTCTTTTTCCTTATGAGCATCATTCACCATCTCATTTAATATTTGTTTTAAGTCCCCATCTCCTATTGGCATCATGTATACCAGTCGGCCCTTAGCACGGAATCTCAGGATAAGGAATCCGTCTTTCACGGTATATTGGGTATTGTATAGAAACCGCCAACTACAAAGATTGGAAAAGGATAAGTCGCAATTGTTTCTTTGGCTTTTTAATGTGTATGAAGTAATTAATTCTTTATCTTTAATTTCAATGTCTTTAAATAATAGCATAAATATACGATATTGGGTTTGCTTAGAAATAACAAAAAAAACAGGAAATTGTTAGAGCAAGCCCAAAAAATGGAGTATGGTGGGTGTGAAAAGAGCTGTAAAAATGCCATTTAATGTCAGTCCAAGACTGGCATAAGCTCCATACTTGTCGCTGATATCCATTGCTGTAGACGTGCCTACGGCATGTGCAGCTGTTCCCATTGAGAGGCCTTGTGCTATCGGGCTGTTAATTCGAGTTAATTTTAAAGTCTTAAAACCCAAAATAGCGCCTAATAGCCCTACACAAATCACTACGGCGGCAGTTAGTGAAGGAATGCCGCCCAACGACTTAGTCACTTCCATAGCAATAGGAGTAGTGACTGACTTTGGGGCCAGTGAATAAATGACCTCCTGCGAAGCCCCCATTATTTTGGCAATAGTCACCACTGAAATGACTCCTACAATACAACCTGCTAACTGTGAAAGCAATATGGGTAGCAGCTGTTTTTTTATGGCTTCTAATTGAAGATACAAGGGTACTCCAAGAGCCACTACTGCCGGTTTTAACCAAAATTCGATAAGATGTCCCCCTTCGTTGTAAGTATCATAGCTGATGCCCGCCATTTTAAGAAAGACGATGAGTACGGCGATAGTTAGAAGAATAGGATTAAGCAGAAGAATACCTGTTCTCTTTTGCAATAATTTAGCCAGAAAATAGAATCCGAATGTGATGGCCAGCAAAAAGAATTTATTTTCAAAATAGCTCATCTTATTTTACGTGTTAGTTGATGAATCCATCCTGTTACCACTAATACAAGAAACGTACTAATGAATGTTGCGACAATTATTGGCCAGAATTCGGCCGAAATAATATTAAAATAGAGCATGAGAGCCACTCCGGGTGGAACAAAAAAGAAGCCGATATTGGCCACGAGAAAGTTAGACATTCCTTGTACCCATTGGAGCTTGATCCAACCTATTTTTAGGAATAAAGTGAGCAACAGCATGCCTATGATGCTGGATGGGAGTTTGATACCTGTAAAAGAAACAATCAATTCACCTAAGGCCAAACACCCGAAAAGAATCGCGCATTGACGAATCATAATACCTATCTATTTTTGTTATTAAACTGAAAACTGCGCAAAGTTAGCTGTTTTGTAAGTACAAAAAACAAGTTTGCGCTTGTATTATGAATTATATGCCGTTTTTTTATGTCTAACAGGCACATCTACAACAATGTAGTTTCAGCTATTCTTTTTTAATGTTAAATATTACAATAATCTTTATTTGAGGCATAAAAATACCTTGAATTGCAATGTTGATGTTGCAAAGTTGTGTACTTTTGCGGAGCCAATAAAAGTGGATTATCCGAATTATATACATCATATTATATCTATGCTTAATTTAATTAATGAAATTGTTGCGCGTGCGAAAGCGAATCGCCAGCGTATTGTTCTTCCCGAAGGTACGGAAGAACGCACATTGAAAGCTGCTAATCAGATTTTGACTGACGGAGTTGCTGATTTGATTCTTTTAGGTAAACCTGAAGAAATTCATGCTTGTGCAGATGAATGGGGACTAGGGAATATTAGTAAAGCTACGATTATTGATCCCGAAGATCATCCTAAGAAAGAGGAGTATGCACAGTTATTGTGCGAATTGCGAAAGAAGAAAGGCATGACTATTGAAGAGGCACGCAAATTGGTTCTCGATCCGCTTTATTTAGGTTGTTTGATCATCAAGAGTGGTGATGCAGACGGGCAGCTGGCAGGTGCAAGAAATACGACTGGTAATGTTCTGCGTCCGGCCTTGCAAATCATTAAAACAACTCCCGGCATTACTTGTGTTTCCGGTGCAATGTTGCTTTTGACGCATGCGCCTGAATATGGAAAGAATGGTCTTTTGGTTATGAGTGATGTTGCTGTTACTCCCGTACCCGATGCTTCTCAATTAGCCCAGATTGCGGTTTGTACGGCGGAAACAGCTAAGGCTGTTGCCGGTATTGAAGAACCTAAAGTAGCGCTGCTTAGTTTCTCTACAAAGGGATCTGCAAAACATGAAGTTGTGGATAAAGTCATTGAGGCATTGAAAATAGCAAAAGAAATGAATCCTGCGCTTGCGATAGATGGTGAACTTCAGGCTGATGCGGCTTTGGTTCCTTCGGTTGGTGCCAGCAAAGCTCCGGGTTCCAGAATTGCAGGTGAAGCAAATGTTCTGATTGTTCCCAGTCTTGAGGTGGGAAATATTTCATATAAATTAGTACAGCGTTTGGGACATGCTGATGCTGTCGGACCTATTTTGCAAGGCATAGCCCGTCCGGTAAATGACCTTTCACGTGGTTGTTCCATTGAAGATATCTATCGCATGATTGCTATTACGGCTAATCAGGCCATTGCTGCTAAACGAGCTCAATAACCATAATCTAATTATAGAGGAATGAAAATATTAGTATTAAACTGCGGTAGCTCTTCCATTAAATATAAACTGTTTGATATGGAGCGTAAGGCGGCTATTGCCCAGGGAGGCATTGAAAAGATCGGTTTAAAAGGTTCTTTTTTGAAGTTGACTTTACCTAGTGGAGAAAAGAAGATATTGGAAAAAGACATCCCGGAACATACTGTAGGGGTGGAATTTATCTTAAATACGCTGATCAATACGGAATATGGCGCTATCAAATCTTTAGATCAGATTGATGCAGTTGGTCATCGTATGGTACATGGAGGAGAGAAATTTAGTGAGTCCGTATTATTGACGAAGGAAGTGCTTGATGCATTTACCGCATGCAATGACTTGGCTCCGCTTCATAATCCTGCTAATCTAAAAGGAGTAAATGCCGTTGCCGCCATTTTACCGAATGTTCCGCAAATCGGTGTGTTTGACACCGCATTTCACCAAACTATGCCCGATTATGCTTATATGTACGCTATTCCATACGAACTATATAAGAAATATGGAGTGCGTCGTTATGGATTCCACGGAACATCCCATCGCTATGTGTCCGGACGTGTATGTGAATTCTTAGGTGTACAACCCAAAGGGAAGAAAATCATTACTTGCCACATTGGTAATGGCGGTTCTATTTCGGCCATTAAGGATGGTAAATGTATGGATACCAGTATGGGATTAACTCCTTTGGAGGGACTTGTAATGGGAACTCGCAGTGGGGATATTGATGCCGGTGCTGTTACCTTCATTATGGAGAAAGAGAAGTTGACCCCTGCCGGAGTATCAAACCTCCTGAATAAGAACAGCGGTGTGTTGGGAATTTCGGGCGTATCAAGTGACATGCGCGAATTGGAAGATGCTGTGGCTGCCGGTAATCCGAAAGCTATCTTAGCAGAAAAGATGTATTTTTATCGCATCAAGAAATATGTAGGTGCTTATGCAGCTGCATTGGGAGGTGTGGATATCATTGTCTTTACCGGTGGAGTTGGTGAGAATCAGATCAATTGCCGTAGTGAAGTTTGTGCCGGACTTGAATTCATGGGCATAAAGATTGATGAGGAAAAGAATAAGTTGCGTGGTGAGGAAACAGTAATTTCAACTGATGATTCCCGGGTGAAAGTAGTCGTGATTCCGACCGATGAAGAATTGATGATTGCATCTGATACCATGAGCATATTGAACAGGAAATAAAAGACGGATAATCCTTCTATACTAATAAGTGAAAGAATAAAATCATCTCATAATGATAAAATAAGAAAAGAGCGTGTCTATTTAGGCACGCTCTTTTCTTATTTTTATCTCGTCTTTTAGCTACCAATCTTTATTTTAATAGAATCTTCACATGCCGTGGAGATAAAAAAAGCTATCTTTGTTCACCTCTTATTAATAATATTGTTTTAAGAAAACTTAGATAAAGAATTATTTTATGAAACGATTAGTGTACGTGTTGTTATTTGTCTTGTTGTCAGGCATGACCTATGCCCAGCAGGCAAAATATGTATTCCTTTTCATCGGTGATGGAATGGGAGTAAACCAAGTAAATGGAACAGAAATGTATTTAGCCGAGATGGAGAATCATATCGGTGTGAAGCCTTTGTTATTTACCCAGTTCCCCGCAGTTGGAGTTGCGACCACTTATTCCGCATCAAATTCTATAACAGATTCGGCTGCAGCCGGTACGGCTCTTGCCACAGGAGTGAAGACTTATAATGCTGCTATCAGTATGGATATGCAGAAAAATGTACTTGAATCGGTTGCTGAAAAGGCAAAAAAGGCAGGTAAAAAGGTTGGTATTACGACCACAGTTAGCGTGGACCATGCAACTCCTGCAGTATTTTATGCCCATCAGCCTAATCGCAATATGTATTACGAAATAGCTCTTGATCTGCCGAAAGCAGGTTTTGATTTTTATGCAGGAAGTGGCTTCTTGAAGCCTACTACTACTGCTGATAATAAACAAGCTCCCAGTGTTTTTCCTATTATTGAGAAAGCAGGGTATGCCATAGCTAAGGGAGTAGACGACTTTAAGGCTAAGTATGCACAGGCTGATAAGATGGTTATGATCCAGAAGGAAGGGGCCAGTCCCGTTTGTTTGCCTTATGCTATTGATAGAAAACCGAGTGATTTGACACTTAAGCAAATCACGGAGAGTGCCATTTCTTTTCTGACTAAAGGAAAAGATAAAGGCTTCTTCCTGATGGTTGAAGGGGGTAAGATAGATTGGGCATGTCACGAGAATGATCCTGCAACAGCTTTTAGAGAAGTGGTAGATATGGACGAGGCTATAAAGTCTGCTTATGATTTTTATAAGAAGCATCCCAAAGAAACACTTATTGTGGTTACGGCTGACCATGAAACCGGTGGTCTGGGTTTAGGTACGGGAAAATATGAGCTGCACCTGAAATCATTAAAAGATCAGGAACAATCTTTGGATGTTCTTTCCGCTGCTATTACAGATCTTAGAAAGGAGAAAGGCAATAAAGTTACATGGGAAGAAATAAAGAATTTGCTTGCTGAGAAGATGGGCTTTTGGAAAGATTTGCCTTTGACTTGGGAGCAGGAGAGAACGTTGCATGACGAATATGAGGCTTCCTTTGTGAAGAATAAAGCTGTCTTTGAAGAAAGTTTGTACGCAAAAACAGAGCCGTTGGCTGCTTGTGCTAATAGTATTATGAGTCAAATAGCCATGGTGGGGTGGACTAGCAAAAGTCATACGGCCGGATATGTACCGGTATATGCTGTGGGCGCAGGGTCCAAGTTGTTTGCAGGAAAAATAGATAATACTGAAATTCCTAAAAGAATAGCAAAGGCTGCCGGCTATACTAAGTAACAGGATCTCTGCTCAATAGACAAACATGGGGGTGTTTACCTAATGAACATGGAGGCTTTGTAATTCCTCAGTTCAAGTTATAAATGCGACATTTCAGTCAGATAGAGTTGTGAAGTATAAAATAAAAGAGAGAAGTAGATGAAAAAGTTCCCATCTTTCTTCTCTCTTGAAAGAAAAAAAGGTTCTTCTTCACATTTGGTGGTAAATTATTATAATCCATATATAATTTTTACTCTTAAGAGTTCAATACCTGCCCTGTTATACATCGTTCTTTTAATACTTTTCACCCGATTAACCGACCCTTCCA